>Ga0209953_1000045_pt1 | contig 51010 bp, 59 predicted proteins | sample SalPonred_H2O_MG_FD_185713 | JGI IMG/M metagenome (GOLD analysis project Ga0209953, IMG submission 185713) | Salt pond water microbial communities from South San Francisco under conditions of wetland restoration - Salt Pond MetaG... | ecosystem: Environmental > Aquatic > Non-marine Saline and...
TTAGTGGGACCTCTCGTTGACCTTCGGCTAATTCTGGCTGGCACGATCTAGTCGCTTCCTCTGAGCTTTTATGCAAAGGAACGACTGTGTTTAAAACGCCGTCTCTCTCACCGTCTGTCACCACGTCCGCCAATCTGCAAAAGCCCATGCAGGGCAAAGCGATTCAACCCACACCATCACCTGACACTGAATCGCAGTTTGCGACCGCCATCGTGTATTGCGAAGCGAGCTTTGGTGCAGTGGACGGTAAAACCGCCAATGGCCTTATCCGTCGCTCAGAAAAGTATCAAATCATGTCGGTGATCGACAGCGAGCAGGTGGGTCAAGACACGGGCATGGTGCTTGACGGCAAAGCGAACGACATTCCGATTAGCCGCGATCTCGATAATGCGCTCGCGCAACTGGGTTTTGTGCCAGATGCGTTTATTTTTGGGATGGCACCGGCCAGTGGTTTGTTGTCTAAACGCCAGCGTGGTGTGATTCTTGAAGCGATGAGCCACGGCATGGACATCGTCAATGGGTTACACGAGTTTCTCAATGACGACCCGGTGTTTGCCGCAGCCTGCCGCGCAAACAACGTGACGATTAATGATGTGCGTAAGCCCAGGGATAAAAAAGACCTGCGCTTGTTCAGTGGCCGTATTGCGCAGGTAACCTGTCCACGAATTGCAATTCTAGGGACTGATTGCGCGATTGGTAAAAGAACCACTGCGACGATTCTAACGAGCGTCTTAAACGATCATGGGCTTAAAACTGTAATGATCGGCACCGGGCAAACTGGTTTGATTCAGGGGGCTCGATACGGCGTTGCTTTAGATGCAGTGCCCTCGCAGTTTTGCGCGGGCGAGCTTGAAGCCATCATCGTCGAAGCATACGAAGCCGAAAAACCGGATGTGATTGTCATCGAAGGCCAGGGCGCCTTGAGTCATCCGGCTTTTTCTTCATCCGCGTTTATTTTGCGGGGCAGTTGCCCAACCGGTGTGGTACTGCAACACGCACCCAAGCGCCAGACACGGTGCGACTTTGATCAAATGCCAATGCCAGATCCTGCAGCCGAAATCAATTTGATCCAAACGTTTGCAGATACGAAAGTGATTGGTCTGACGATCAATCATGAGTCAATGGATGATGCTGAGATCAGCAGCGCGATTGAGCAGTATGAGCTCGAGCTGGGTATTGCAGCGACTGACGCGCTCAGTCGACCGACTGATAAGTTGCTTGACATGGTGGTATCAGCATTTCCGGAACTGAAGTGGAAGTTAACTGGCCACGCGTGATGCCTGCGCCTCGCTTAGAAATTGATCTAACCAAAATACATCACAACGCCAGCCGGCTTGTTGCGCAATTCGCCTCGCAAGGCATATCAGTCACTGGGGTGTGTAAAGCCACCCTAGGCATGGCTGAGGTGGCTAACACCATGCGAGACGCGGGCGTTCATTACCTCGCGGACTCCCACATAGAAAACATTGAGTCGATGCGCCGTGATGGTGTGTGCGCCGCGATGATGTTGATCCGCTCACCGATGTTAAGCCAGGTGGCGCGCGTGGTGGCCACGGCGGATATCAGTTTTAATACTGAGATCGAGGTCATACGGCATTTGTCGGCGGCTGCACACAAAACCAATCGCGTGCATGGCGTGGTTCTCATGGTTGAGCTCGGTGATCGTCGCGAAGGGATCATGCCGCATGATGTCTTGACAGTGGTTCGTGAAACGTTGCATTTACCCAATCTCGTACTCAAAGGCATAGGCACCAACTTGGCGTGTCGCAATGGTATTTGCCCCGACGTGACAAACATGGCCGAGCTATCTGCCTTAGCCGATTTGATTGAGGCGACATTCGAAATAAAGCTTGAGCTTGTATCCGGCGGAAACTCGGCAAATGTCGACTGGGGACTCGGGCAAGCGTCAGTTGGCCGTATCAACAACCTGCGGTTAGGCGAATCCATTTTGTTGGGTTGTGAAACCTCGCATCGCCAACCAATCGCTGGTTTGTACACAGACGCGTTTACCTTGGTAGCCGAAGTCATTGAATCGAATATCAAGCCCTCTAAGCCGCGGGGCGTGGTTGCTCAGACCGCCTTTGGCGGAGTCGCGACTGTATTTGATCGCGGCTTGGTCATGCAATCGATCTTGGCCATTGGGCGTCAGGACATTGATCCTGATGGACTAGTCGCCCCGACCGGCATTGAGATCATGGCAGCTAGCAGTGACCATTTAATAGTGGAGTCAGAGGTCACGTCGTTGCCAGTCGGTGCTGAAGTGGCGTTTGAACTGAACTACAGCGCGTTGCTCTTGGCAATGACCTCGCCGTTCGTGGCTAAGATCATCAAGTTGGATCCACGGCGAATGCCTGTGTCGGCACATTTGTCTTTGCCGAATGCATATCTTGTGTCTCAGATACCGCCTGCGCTGCTCCAGAGCTGAAACAGCAGACCGGCAATAAACGCACCTGATAGTGACAGTGCGATGTACAGCGCAAAAACGGGCGGTCTGGCTAAAGCCCAGACTGCCATGGCTGCAGGAATAGAGGTCACACCGCCAGCCACCAGGAAGGCCATGCCTGCGCCTGGCGCCATGCCTTGTTCAATCAGTCCCCCAACAAGCGGCAGGGCCGCATAGCCGTTTAGATAGGCGGGCACGCCCACTAGGGTCGCCGTCGCAATGGGTAGCAGCCCTTGGCCGCCTAGTGCCGCCGTGACTGTTTCAGCCGGAATCCATGCCAGCATCAGGCTCTCTAATATGAAAGCCAGCGTCAGCCACTTGCACAAGAAAAGCGTGGTGTTCAACGCCGTCTTACCAAATATGGCGCGCCGGTCAGCCTCACGCCAGAACTGCCAAACGACCGGCTTGGGCGCGCGGATTTTTGTGCCACCGCAACCCCCGTTTCCGATACCTTCACGCAACGGATTGGCAAATGCACCACTTCGCATCATCAGGTGCACTACGGCGCCGCCAAATATACCGAGTCCCACGGCTGCAATGGTCTTGGCCACCGCGAAATCAAAGTCAAGCACGCCTGCGGTCAGCACGAACATCGACGGATCCATGATGGGCGACGCGAGCCAGAAGGCCATCACCGCCGACAGTGGCACACCCATGGCCAGTAACGCGGCAATCAAAGGGATCACCCCACAAGAACAAAAAGGTGAGATGCCACCTGCTAGGGCGCCAAGCCCAATCATCAGGATGGGTGCGCCGGTAAACGCCTTTGCGATCAAGTTGTCGGCCCCGGTCGCGCCAGCCCAAGCAGCAATGGCGATTGAAAGAATCAGAAACGGCGCCGTACCCAATAGAGCCTGCATTGCAAACACCGAACTCTCGATGGCTTGGGGCGTATCGAACACAGCGAGTGTTAGCAGAATCAGCACAGAGGCGAGCCAGACTCGCTCGTGTTGCCATGCATGACTTAGCGTGGATCGCAGGCTTGGTGAAGAAAGGGTTGTTTCATTCATCACTATATATCCAGAACTGTAGTTATTTTTAAATAAAAAAATAGGCCTGGCTCAGGCCGCCTCTTCTGATGAGCGCATCGATACACCGACACAGCATTCAGCAGTCAGGAATTCAACCAAGTGGTTCATCGCCGCAAAATCCACTCGATTGAACACTTCACGTCCTTGTTTGCCTTGCAGCACCAAGCCAGCGTCAACTAGCGCTGAAAGATGATGCGCCAGGGTTGATGGCGCTAATCCCAGATGATCACCGATATCGCCTACACGCAGACCGTCCACACCAGCTTTCACCAGTAGCCGAAAAATCGACAAACGGGCATCGTGGCCAAGAGCGGCGAGTGCACGGGCATTGCGGCTAGTTGTAGTCATGCTGGAATTATAACTATTTTTCTAGTTTTATCGATACATAAAGATGATTTTTCCATTGATCGTTATTTGCCTTTAAGGCGTTTGATCACTTCATCAAATGGCTTGACTTGGTCATTGGCTACTTGCTGGTTGCCCAGTGCAAGTGTTTTGAGCAGGGCAAGTGTTTCTTGTGTTTGCTCAGCACTAGTGACGTCTTGTAGCACTGCTTTAGCTTCGCCGTCTTGAGCAATGAACACGGGTTGTCGATCACGTTCTAGTTGGGCAACGAGCTGAACGACATTTGCCTTGAGGTAGCTGATCGGCTTGATTTGTCTAGAATGCCGCATGTGACTTCCCTAGATACATTGCGCTAAACATCGTCTCTATTTGATCTAAATTTAAGTGGTTCGTCTAGCAGTGCGTTCATGCGATGTACGCTTGTATGAACGCGCTGCTACCCCCTATAAGCCGAACATGTTAGATGCCGAGCGAGATGACCTTGTCTTACTGCCCAATCCAGTACGTCAACACAGTCGTTGCATCCTTGCCTGAGGCTGATATCTCCAGCGAATAGGTGCCACGAATACCAGCATACTTGCCTGTGCCACCGATGATGGCGCCGTCATGGGTGTGTTTGCCATCAGCGGGCTTGCCGTCTTTGGTTTGCACAAAATCCATCTTGTATATGGAACCCTCCGGCAAGATGATTTCTTTAAAGAACGAACGCGCACTCTCTTTGTTCGCCGTATCAAGAAAGACAATCGTGGCTTGCGAATAGTACTGACCGACCACGGGGCCACCGGCTGACAAAGCGACATCACCACGACGGACATACATGTCACCGACTGACATGCCTTGAACACCGACATCCACATAATCTGGCGCACTTAATGTGGTGTAAGTGGTCATCGTTTGTTCTTGTGCCGACACGCTGCTCATCAGACAGAGAAGTGCGGTGCCGATCATGACTGGTTTCATAATAGTGTCCAAGGTTAAGGGCTCGTTGTTAGAAGCGCAGAGTGTATCAGGCACATGTATTGGCAGATGCATTGGCGAAATCCAGCTTCTGTCATGCAAGAATAGAGGCATGCCTCAATTCAAACGCTATATCGGTATCGACTATTCCGGCGCTCAGACACCAATCGCTAGCCTGAAAGGCTTACGCGTGTATCAAGTCTTGCTCGCTAAGCCTAACCAGAAGACCCACTTCGAAACTGTTCATGAGGTGATGCCGCCACCGGGTGCGCGCAAGTACTGGACGCGCAAAGGCGTGGCCTTGTGGCTAGCGGATCAGTTGGCTGACACTGTCCCCACGATTGTGGGCATCGATCATGGTTTCTCATTTCCGGTGACGTATTTTGAGGCCCATGGTTTGTCACAGAACTGGGATGCGTTTCTGGATGACTTTCAGTACCACTGGCCCACCGATGGCGATGGTGTTTATGTCGACTTTGTGCGCAATGGCTCGGTTGGCAATGGAGATGCCCGGCAAGGCAACGCGCGCTGGCGCCGAGCCTGCGAGCTAAGGTGTCGAGCTAAATCGGTATTTCATTTTGATGTACAGGGATCAGTGGCCAAATCCACCCACTCGGGGATTCCTTGGCTGCGTTATTTACGCAAGCAAGGTATGGATCATCTGCGCTTTTGGCCATTCGACGGTTGGGATGTGCCTAAGGGGGACTCGGTGGTACTAGAAGCTTACCCTGCGCTTTACAAAACCGAGTTTGAAGCACAGGGCCGCACACCCGATCAACACGATGCCTACAGCATTGCCCGTTGGCTTTGCGAGGCTGATCACGACGGCAGACTAGCGGCTGCGTTGCACCCAGACCTGTCTACCGAGGACCAGTCACTTGCCAGCATCGAGGGTTGGATTCTCGGGGTGACTTGACCGTATGGTTTGACTGTGTGATGTTCAATTACGGCGATCGATGTTTATTGACCAGACTCGGCGCTATGGGGATAGACCGTTTTGGTGTTCAGGCGAACATAGGGAATCTTGGTTAAATCTGCAGGACCATAATCTGGTGTGTCAACAATGAGAATTCTTGACGCGACCGGTTCAAAGAATTGCCGGAAATGGGTCTTGGAGCGCAAAACCACGATATCGAAGTCTTTTATGTCCAACCCCAATACCTTGTAGACGTCTTGGTCAACCGTGAAAGCGTAGTTACTCACCACACTGACCACAACCCCGCCAATCTGAAGTAGCGCAGTCATACCAAGGTGCACCTGTTGGCCCTGCATCATTTGGCCGCTTACTCGGTATGATTTCGAGCCGGTGCCTAGGATCAAGGCTCGATGTTCGCGGCGCGGGCCAGCCCGATCTGAGCTCCAACCCCCAATTGCAATCGTGATCTGATTGCCGGTACCAGCCTCGTTGGCAAGTGCCGCTGCATCGTTGTCCCACAAAAAGGGCACATAGGCACTTGGCGCATCGCTGTCGATCAAGGCATTGAGCACATACGTTGAGTCGTTGATGCGATCGGCATGTTCCAATAAGACGATCGGTTTTCCTGGCGGCGGACATTCGATAATCGCTGACGCAACTGCCTCGTGCACCTGCAGTACTGGTTCTGGACTGTAGAGTTGAATTTTTTGTTTTTGAATACGGTCGCTGAAGTTATTTGCAACCTGCTCGGCGTGTGCTTGTCCTTGCCAAGAGACCACGACCACACTAAAGCCTGTGTTGTGTGAATCGGCATAAGAGAAACCAGCCATGATGGAGATATCAAGGTCTTCGTTTGCTTGCTGCTCAAGATCCCGAGCCTGAGTCAGAATGTCAGCTAGCGGATGCAAAGCTGTCGCACTGAAGATACTGGGCACAACCAGTCCGGGTTTGGCAATGGCCAGACCCGGACGTTCGCCTGTCTCAAGGATTTTCAACAAGCCACGTGCTGCGCGCTGACCAGTTTGCCCCATGTCGATGTGTGGTGAGTGTCTATAGGCGAACGCCGCATCAATCTGCTTAAGCGTCTGGCTGTCGATGTTGCCATGATAGTCAAATGCCACCACCACGGGAATCGCGTTACCGATCGCTCGTCTGAGTTCGCCGATGATAAATCGCTCGACATCATCAAAGCCTTCGGCCCAGCAGGCGCCGTGAAGGTGTAGTAGCACCCCGTCAACTTCAGCTTGAGCTGTCTTGTGTGCGATTTCACGGGCGTAAGCCGTCACCGCATCATCGGAGGCTGGTCCTAGTGCCCCTAGGTAGGCATAAACTAATGGAACAATTTCCACTCCGTCTTTCTCGCACACTTCGATAAAACCACCAGCAACGGTGTTGGTACCCTTGTAAGTTCGCACCATGTCATCTTGACGACTAGTAGCGATCTCAAAGTCAGATAACGAACTGACTTGTGGTAGAAAGCTAGCGGATTCCAGATGAAACCCCGCTAACGCTATTCGCCAAGAACTTTGTGTTTGGCCCATAGAATATTTACACCACTTGCGTGGGTACGGTCTTATCGAGGTGCTTGCCCGGCCGTTGGCCTGTTGCCTGTTCCCCGTCCCAGACTAAGCGCCCATTAACATAGACCGCTTCGATACCACTAGCTGGTTGTATGGGCCTTTCAAAGGTGGCGCGTTCGCCGATGGTCTGCGGGTCGAAGATCACAATATCGGCGAAGTGACCAACCTTTAGTCTTCCTCGCTTACCCAGCCCGAAACGATCTGCCGGCATGCTGGTCATGCGGCGTATTGCTTCTTCAAGTGAAAACAGCTTTTGATCTCTGACATAGTGCCCAAGTACCCGAGGAAATGTGCCCCAGACACGCGGATGAGGGTGAGAGCCTTTGTGTATGCCGTCCGAGCAAATAATGGTGTGCGCGAAAGACAGAATGCGCTGAACATCAGTTTCGTCCATGATAAAAAAAATGCCAGATGCTGGTATGAGACGGTCAACGGCTTCATCAAGACCCACGCCCCACTCTTGAGCGATATCAGCGAGATCTCGACCAGCCATTTCAGGATAGGGCACCGACTCGGAAACAATCACTCTGGTGGCTTGCTTATGTCGTCCAGAGTTAAGCATGGTTGCACTTGCTGTCCAAGGCGTGGTGTCCAGACCCACATCCTGAAGCCTCATCGCTTGCTCGATCATGGGAAGGGTCACTTCGGACATGCCGTGGTTTGCTAGCCCGGCACATTTGTGATGAGAGACGTGCACACCACATTTCGCATCGCGCCCAATTTGAAACGTTTCGTTTAGGGCATCGACAACATGGTCACCCTCATCGCGCATGTGGGTGGCATAAAGTTTGCCATGTCTGTGGGCTATTTCCGCCATCGCGGTGAGCTCAGCTGTGGTTGCTGCCCGGGCCGGTGGATAAAACGGACCTGTCGATAAACCGATCCCTCCTTCGGAAAGCGCTTGATCAAGAGCGAGTTGCATACGTGCCAATTCATCCTTGTCCGCTGGTCGTGACAAGTCCCTCACTTCATTGACTCTTAAAGACCCATGCCCTATGAGACAGGCGCTATTGACTGCAGGTGGGTTGGTCTCAAGCGCTGTTCGGTAGGCGGCATAAGAGTTGAAACGCTCCCGGTGATCATCGAGAATTAAGTCCAACGGCGCTGGAAGTGGCCCAGCCTTGGTCAGCGGGGCAATAGAAAAGCCGCAGTTACCGTTGATCACGCTTGTTACACCCTGGCTCGTCATACAGGTCAGCAATGGGTCCGTGAGCACCGCCTCATCATGATGCACGTGTGGATCGATGAAGCCCGGCGCAACCACTTTGCCTTTAGCTTGAACCGTCTGACCGGCGTGCCACTGGCTTAAGTCGCCGACCGCTACAATTTGATCATCGACTACCGCGATATCGGCAACGTAAGCGGGGGTGCCTTCCCCGTTAATCACACGGGCACCACGAACGATGAAATCAGCTTGCATGTCAGTCCTCAAGGTCTCGCGGTCGCTCGGTGTCGGGTGAAAGCCAGCGTGCCGCTAAGTGAATCAGAATAAAAACAATCATGATGGGCACAGCAACGGCCACCCAAAATGTCGAAAAGTCGAGGGTTTCGGACGTAATTCGACTGTGGCGCAATAAGAACCCACGCTTGAAGTTCATGTTCGGTCCAAAAAAACTGAACCACAGAATGGGCAACAGGTAGATCAGCACAGTCAGTGATTGGACCAGGCCAGCGGCCGCAGCCATCCATGGTGTTTTAGGGGGTGCCGAGAATAAAGCTGGGTCAAACCGACGTTTAAACGACATCGTCGCGCCAATCAGGCCAGCCCAGATCATCGCATAGCGTGCAAGTTCTTCCGTCCAAGGTGGCGGACTTTGAAACACATAACGCGCAATCACCTGCAGCATCACTGCTGCCACGAGCACAGCAATGGCAACTAGGGCGGTCACGTCGGCCACTCGGTCTGTTATTTCAGACAAACGTTGTGCCGCGCGACCGACGATATGTTTAATTGCAGCAGCCATCGAACCTATTTAGTCTTTTGAATAGCATCGACGTAGAGCTGTAACTGATCGGAGGGCATACTTTGCGCCCAGACCTGTTGGGCAGCCTCGACCATCCGTTCCCGCTCTCCAGGGGCAAGCTCTGTGATCGTAACGCCAGCTTCTTCATGTTTCTTGCGGACCTCGGACTCCCAGTTTTTGACCCATTGTCGATTGGCGGCAACGCCAGCAGCCAGTGCTTTATCGACTTGTTGTTTCTGGGCGTCGTTAAGACTGTCATACCAGTCCTCTGATATCAAAACAATACGTGTAGAGGGTGAGATATTGGCTGGTGTGAAATGTTTGAGAAATGCCGTATGGCCTGTGCGGATGGCTGAGTTTGGTGGGTTCAGATAGCCATCGGCAACACCTGTTTGAATCGCATTGGCCACCTCTGACCATGCAACGATGGTTCCCGTGGCACCAAGGGCCTCTTGAAATGCCAATTGTTCTGAGTTCAATGCCCTAAACCGCAGGTCCTGCAGGTCCTCGATTTTACTGATTGGCTTCTTCGTATTGTGAAAGCCGATGCCTGTGCCGATGTAGTTAAAACCTGCTAATCGCACACCGTTGTCCAGCAATGGTTCATTCATTCTTTGCAGCAAGTCAGACTGTGCAATTACTTGATCGAACTGCTCGTTAGTTTCCCATAAAAAGGGTAATGCAACACCTTTGACGAACGGGCTCATACCGTATGTTGTTGAAACTGACGCAAGGTTGATTTCGAGTAATCCTTGAGCGACTTGATCAAAGCGTTCTTTTTCTTTGCCCAGTGTTCCGGAAGGAAATACGACGACTTCAAAGTCCGTGCCCTTCAGTGCGTCGGCGAACCCTTGTGCAAATGCCGCTTCGGCGTTTTTAGATGGGTCGTTGACCCCGTTCATTCCTAACTTGATTTCATCGGCCATGGCCAGACTGCTGCTAGTGGCGATAGCTGCTGCGAGGGTTAGTTGTTTCCATGATTTCATTTGTAAGTCTCCTTGATTGTCAGGTGATAAGACCTAGAGCGCGTGGCAATGCCAGCGATATTTCCGGGAAATAGGTCAAGACCATCAACAAGCCTACTTCCGCAAAGAAAAAGGGCAATGTGGCACGAATGAGCCGCCAGTAATCCATCTTGATTGTCGTGGCCAAAATCAACAATACACCCCCCAAGGGCGGCGACAACAGGCCTGTAGTAATGTTGAAACAAATCACAATACCCAAGTGCACGGGATCTACACCCATGGCCAGTGCGACAGGCACAAAAATCGGTGCGAACAAGGCGACAGCAGCTTTTACATCCATTACCATACCTGCGATCAGAAAGATCACGTTGATGAGCATGAGATACTGCAACGGTCCTAGTCCCCATTGGCTTATCGTGCTGGCGATGGCTTGCGGCCATTGCTCAAGTGCTGCCAAATAACTGAAGGTCGATATCGCACAAAGAATGATGAACAGGGCACCAAGCAGGATGGCGGTGCGACGCATGCTCTTGATAACGCCATTCATGTCGAGCTCACGTCTAGCAAAGCCAATGATTAAGGCCGCCACTACCGCAACGGCCGCAGCCTCGGCTGGTGTCATGAAACCAAACAATGTGCCACCAAGAATAATAAAAGGAAGAGCCATAGCCGGTAGAGCTCGGACAAAAGAAGGCAAGAGTTTGGGAAGCTCACTGCCTTTGCCACCCGGGTGGTTGTATTTGTATGCGAAGTAGGTATTCATCAACATGAGTACGCCTGCCAGTAGCAAGCCAGGCAAAATACCAGCGGCAAATAGCGCAGTCACCGACGTGTCCATCAACGCACCGTAAAAAATCAGAATTGATGACGGTGGAATGATTGGGCCGATGATCGACGATGCCCCAGTGATGGCGGCGGCGTAGTCAAGGCTGTAGCCGCGTTGACGCATCTGTGGCACGAGTGCATTACCAAGTGCCGCGGCATCGGAGACGGCCGATCCGGAAACCCCCGCAAAGAAAACACTGGTCATGATGTTGACGTGGCCAAGACCACCTTTTAAACGGCCAAACAATGACATGCAGAAGTCGATCAGAGACGATGCCAGCCCGCCGCGATTCATCAGGTCGCCTGCGAAAATGAATAGTGGCATCGCGAGAAACGCAAAGTTGTCGAGTTGACTGAACAGTCTTTGGGGTAGCACGGCCATGAAGCCAGCCTTATCGGCCAGCCAGAAGGTGCTAATCGCTGCGGTTCCGATAACGTACGCAATGGCGCCGCCAGCGAAAATACCAACCAACACGACGCCAATGACAATGGGACCGTACATGCTTTCGGAATCACTTAGACATTGTCACACTGCACAACGTCTTAATTAAGCCAACTTTCTTGTATCACGTAGGTCGACATTCGGTGTCAAATAAAGCCCTGATCTAGGGAAAGCCCTGACCGCCTGCTTTTAAAGAGGTCGCCGTTTTTGCCATTGATCAAGCAATGTCCGTGCCTCTTGATTGTCGAGCTTTAGGTGCTCATCGTGTCCGGGTTTTTTAGCGCACAGTTCCACTACGTACCCACTCGGGTCACGGAAGTAGATCGAATCAATGAACCCATGGTCAGATACGCCACGCGTGTCAATACCGCAGTCTTTGCCCTTTTGTAGCATCTGCTGCAGGTAGTCAGGCTCGACTTCAAGTGCAATATGCAAATCAAAATCGTGCTGTGATTTGAATTCAAACGGCTTGTCTGGCGCCTCAAAAAATGCCAGGTGTGAACCGTCGGCAAGCTGATAGAACGTATGCAAGACCTCGGTCTCACGCCCAGTCTTGGTCTGTGCGATTTTTAGTGCGCCAGAAAGTGGCAGCTCGAGAAAGTCCTCGTAAAACGCACGAGTATCTTCTGAATTGGCGCAGCGGTAAGCCGCGTGGTGCAGGCCCTTGATTGAGGGGTGCTGGGTGGTGTGATGGGCGGTGTTGGTGTTGGTATTGGTATCCATAATCCTGATTCCTCGCTCGTGGCTTGGTTAGGTTGGTTCCATTTTGCAGCAAAGGCAGGGTGAATGCCGGCATAACCGCTTGGTTGGCGTTGAGATGGAAGTGGTGCTTGGGACCAGCACTTGAGACCAGCACTTGAGACCAGCACTTGGGACATGCACTTCGAACATTGCGCAGGTCTTGCACAGTCGCTACAGTAGGACTAATTAAATACCTTGGAGTACCTGTAATGCCAGTGATCCCATGCAAAATATTATCCGGGCAACGTTCAGTGACAGAAGTGGTGAACCACTTGGTGTCAGACATAGCGACCCGTGCAGTTACCCGTTTACTGTGTGCGCTGGTGCTGGGGGCAGCAGTGTTTGCTACGCCCGTGGCCCATGCATCTGACGATGACGGTGCCGTGGCCACGATTCAAGCCGCGACCGTCAAACAAGTCTTGCAAGACGAAGTGCGTGTGACATTTAGCACGCAAGCCACGGGTACAACAGCACCTGAGGTCAATCGCAAGCTCGCTGCAGCGCTCGATGGTGCGCGCGACGGGTTTCAGGTACCAGATGGGGTTGAGGTGTCGACAGGCAACTTCAGTGTGTTTCTCGATTACGGCAAAGACAACCAGCCCAAAGGTTGGACAGGGCGGGCAAGTTTGGCGGTTGTGAGTACCAATCTCGATGAGGCCTCAACGGTCATCGAGCATTTTGGTAAAAGCTTGGCGGTGTCTTCCTTGCGGTTTTCTTTGTCGCGCAAGGCACAGCAAGCGCACGAGAAACAAATGATGAAGGATCTGGCCGGCGATTTTGCAGACCGAGCCAAAGCGGCCACCGAAGCGTTTGGGTTTGAGGACTACGACCTGATTGGTTTGGATTTCACGGGCGGGGCCAACTTCAGTCCACGGCCGGCGATGCAACGCATGGATGCTGTTTCCATGCGGGGTGCGGCTGGCCCTGATTTGTCACTGGAACCATCGATGACCGAAGTTGAAATCTCAGTCACGGGTCAGATCCGCATGAAGTAGTGTGGGTAGATAGCGCTGGTTAAATCTGCTGCACAAGGTCAGGTGTAGCAGTAAAGTACATGTGCTTGTCTAAACCCCCAAACCATGACCCGACACAATCCACGTGCACTTGCACCGTTTTCTGTTCGCAGTTTTCGTTTTCAGTGGCCTGCTGATTTAGCGGCTTCGTGGGCGTTCGAAATTGAAATGCTGATTCTGGGCTGGTATGTGCTGGTCGAATCTGAGTCGGTGTTTTTGCTGGTGCTCTACGGCGCCTTGCAATATGTCGGTGCAGTGGCTTCGCCTTATATCGGGGTGCTCGGTGACCGTTATGGCTATAAAACACTGTTCATCTCGATGCGAGTGGTGTTTGTGTTTTTATCTTTGGCAATGCTTGGTTTGGCGCTTGCGGACTTGCTCGACCCGCTGCTCGTCATTGTGCTATCTACGATCACCGGGGCGCTTAAGCCGTCGGACATCATGATTCGGTTCACCTTGATTGCCCAAGCGCTCAAGCCGTCGCAGTTGGTGGGTGCGCTCGGAATATCGCGTGTGACGGTGGACTCGGCGCGCATGGCCGGTGCCATTGCCGGCGTTGGGGTGTTTACGCTTTTTGGTATTGTTGGGACTTACATCTTGATTTTATCCATGTACCTCACGAGCCTGGCATTGTCCTTTGGCGTGGTCGGCCGCGATGCGGCTACCATCGAGGCTAAAACCCCGGCTTCTGTGCTCGAGGATCTGCGCTTGGGGGTGCAGTACGTCTGGCACAACCAAGTGTTGCGAGGCTGTTTTTTACTGGCATTTTGGGTCAATGTCTTTGCCTATCCCTTGGTGCTTGGCCTCTTGCCTTATGTCGTGAACAACGTGTTCATGGCCACTGAGACCTTGCTTGGTGTGCTCGGTGCTGCGTACGCATTTGGTTCGCTACTGGGCTCTCTATTAGTTAGCAGTAACCGGATCGCCATGGGCGCAGGCCGATTGATGATCTTAGGCGCGATCGCGTGGTTTGCAGCCGGTGCGCTGTTTGCCGTCAATGATGTGGTGATGATTGGGGTGGTGTTGCTCGTGGTGGTTGGTGCAGCACAGAGCCTGTGTGTCACGCCACTGGCTGGCGTGATGCTGCGAGCCACTGAACCGCACTATCGCGGACGTGTCATGGGCATGCGTATTCTGGCGATTTTGGGCTTGCCGCTTGGCCTCTTGATGTCTGGTCCGCTCATCGACGCCTTTGGGTTTGCCTGGACCGTTGGTATTTATTCGTTGTTAGGTGTGGCCTGCGCGGTGTCGATGATTTGGATCTGGCGTGACAGCTTGTGGGACAAATCCTGTCTTGCGAACACACCCACAGAAACGCGAACCGACACCTCTGCAGATGCGCCCACAGACCATCCTATAAACCCACCATCTGCCACATCAAACGAGTAATATGACTCATCACGCTATTTCATAGGGTGTTGGCGTCACCAACCACGACATTGAGGAAATACGTATGAAGCTAGCGACACCGAAGCAATTACAACAAGAACAAACACAAACCCGCTGGTCATCCTGGTCCCGCCTCGGCCTCGTCATAGCCGCCTCATTGGTGGTTGCAGGTTGCGCGACTGGCACAAAAACCCTGGACCCACAGCTTGAGTCAGGCTATCTCGACGGTTACAGCCGCTTGCAGCCCGTTGAGAGTGGTGAAGAAGGGGTGTCAATCTATCGCTATAAGAACCCCAACGTTGACTTTAGCAAGTACGACGCAGTCATTATCGAACCCGTGGTGATCTATCAAACAGCTGATGCCGATGCGGCCGCTGATGGTTTGAGCGAGCAGACGTTGTATCAGGTGCGCCAGCAGATCACAGACAGCATCCGTACCGCGGTGGCTAAACAAGCCAAAGTTGTCACCCAACCTGGTCCAGATGTCGCCAATGTCAGCATCGCTATCACAGGTGCCCAAACGCTGTCTGATGGTTTTAAACCAACCGATTTGATTCCCGTGAGAGCCGTGTTGAATGTGGCCAGCAAAGCCACAGGCTTGGATTCAAAGAATGCTCTGCTCGTGGTCGAAGCCAAGGTCAACGACAGTCAATCGGGTGAGCTGATTGGTCAGGCTCTCTACACCGTCTCGGGTGAGTCCTTCCGCATGGAGTCCTCATCAGTCGAGGCTTTTGAGAAGCTTGCTGACAAGTGGGTCAAGACAGCACTGCGTGTGGCGGCAGGCCGTCAGCCATAGTCTGCTGCGTCTAGATAGCTGCTGTCGTATGTAGCTAATTTGTGTTTCGTTTGACACAACAAGGGCAGCCTCGAGCTGCCCTTGTTGTATCTCGAGTAGGATGAAACATTCGAGGTGTTAACAGATTGAGGCCAAGCATCAGAAACAGGTCAATGGTCTATCAGAAATCACTGAACAATCACTGAACAATCACTGAACAATCACTGAACAATCACTGAACAATCACTGAGCCGATGGTTGTTGTGGTTGAACAGTGGAATTAGGCGCTGTGTGGGTACCGATGTTTTTTCGGGGGTGGATGAGCGTACCAATTACCATACCGAGGATACCGGCCATGAGTCCCACGAGCTGCGGCGGGACGGGATCATCAACGCCAGTGACTGACAGAACAAGCCACGTCGAAAGCCCAAAAAGAATCGATAGACCTGCCCCAAGATTGCTGGATTTTTTCCAGAAAATACCGGCTACCAGTGGAACAAACGCACCAGCTAGTGTGATTTGATAGGCGTTCTCAACCATTTTGTGGATGCTATCGCCGGTGCGCAAAGCGTACGTGGTGACGATGATGCTGAATACTAAAACCGTCGCCCGCGTTGTCCACAAGAGCTGTCGATCATTGATGCGTGGTATGAAATTTTTCAGGATGTTTTCAGTGAAGGTCACAGAAGGTGCGAGCAATGTTCCGGACGCAGTGCTCATAATCACGGAAAGCAAAGCGCCAAAGAAAACAACCTGCATCACAAATGGCATGTGGTGCATGACCAAGGTCGGCAGAATCAGCTGTGAGTCGACCGACATCAGTTTTTTCACCATTTCTGGGTCAATCATGACGGCGCTGTAGGCCAGAAACAGCGGCACAGCCGCAAAAAGCAGATAACTAAAGCCGCCAATGGTCGTGCCCCAGACCGCAGCACGCTCAGTGTTTGCGGAATTAACCCGTTGAAAGACGTCTTGTTGTGGCACCGAACCGATTGCCATGGTGACAAATGCAGCAACCCAAGCGATGATGTCTACTGCGTTTGCCGTTGGCCAAAATTCAAACTTACCTGCGGCTGCAGCATGCTCGACCACAGTTTGCACACCACCGGCTTGTTCGGCCGCAAAACCTGCCACGACAAACAAACCGATGATGATCACGATCATTTGCACAAAGGTCGTCATGGCCACAGACCACATTCCACCAAACGCCGTATAGATAGCAACGACACTCGCGCCAATGATCATGCCAGCTTCCTCGCTGATCGCGCCCTCGGACAACACGTTAAATATCAGTCCGAGTGCTGTAATCTGAGCCGATACCCACCCAAGATAGGAGACCACGATGCATATCGATAAAAGTAGCTCTGTGGATCGGTTGTATCGAATCCGAAAAAAATCACCTAAGGTTGTCAGCCCCATCCGATAAAGGGGGCGTGCAAATATCAGCCCAAAGATCACGAGGCACATGGCGGCGCCGAAGGGGTCCGATACCAGGCCGCGTAGTCCATCATCGAGAAAAGTCGCTGAAACACCGAGGACGGTCTCGGCACCAAACCACGTGGCGAACACCATGGCAATCACCACGACCATTGGCATGTTGCGACCTGCCGTGATGAAGTCTTTAGCGTTGTGGACGCGGGTCGCGCCATAGAGTCCCACGCCGACAGAAATCACGAGATAGATCAGCACAAGCCAGAGCATGGTTATCGTCCAAAGGTGTTTGCAAAGAAGCTGAGCGACCCTAGCAACCAAGTATGACAGTGGCGTGACTGTAGTGAAGTGACCGCTGTGGATAAATGAGCGATATATAGGCGAGCTTCAAGGTGTAAGCTAAACGTGAACTGAAAGTGAGCTGAACACAAGCCGATACAACCTAGACGCAAACGCACAGGATCGTGCTCGATTTGTGATGGATATTGTTTGGTGAATACTTTTAGCCTAGTAGATTCCTGATGGATAAAAAAACAATGACAAATGACTTGAAAGTCCGGTTGCGCCCGCTTGAGCGCGAAGACCTACGATTTGTCCATGAGTTGGACAACAACGAGTCAGTGATGCATTACTGGTTCGAAGAACCGTACGAAGCTTTCTTTGAGTTGTGCGACTTGTATGAGAAACACATCCATGATCAATCAGAACGACGTTTCGTCGCGGAATATGATCACACGCCTATCGGGTTAGTTGAGTTAGTCGATATCAATCACATTCATCGCCGAGCGGAGTTTCAGATCATTATTGCGCCCGAGTTTCAGGGGCGGGGATATGCCCGTGAGGCAACCCGACTGGCGGTTGAGTATGCATTCGCAATTTTGAATTTACACAAGGTTTACCTTGTTGTTGACGTTGATAATGCGCCGGCTATTCACGTTTACCAACAGCAAGGCTTTCAGGAAGAAGGCTTGTTAAGACAGGAGTACTTCGCGGCGGGGCACTATTGTGATGTCATTCGCATGGCTCTCTTTCAGCAGGACTTTTTGAAGCTGATGAGAGAGCAAGACCAAAGCGAAAGCTGACGGCTTGTATGTGGTGGGTGGTAAGGTGAGTGGCGCGGCCGATGGCGCGCCACTCACTGCCATCACTTCAGCGGTGTCTTCACGTAAGGGATGTCGTGATCGATCTTGTCCCAGATGTAGCGTCCTGCCGGTGACTTCTGCTCTTCTGCGATGTGAGAGACCAGGCCTGCAGCGCGTGAAATCACCGCAAATCCGCGCATGAGTGTCGATGGCACGCCAATTTCACCGAGTAAAGCGGCCGTGGCACCCGTGGCGTTAATCGTGATGTGCTTGCCGTAAATGTCGTCAATGGTTTGAGACAGCAGACGCAGGGCCTTGACATGGGTGCCAGGCAATTCACTTTCAGCCTCAGCCAATGCCAGCAACTTAATGCTTCTGGGGTCATCCGGTTTGTGTAAATGATGGCCAAACCCTGGCAAGTGGGCCTTCGATGCCTTCATCTCGAGCACGATTTCGCGGGCTTTGGCGGCTTGATCGTCTGCGGCAATGATCTGGTCGAGCAATCGAGCATTGTTTTCCATGGTGCCAACAAATTGGCTGCCGACGGCCAGCAGTCCAGCTGACACGGCTCCTTGCAGGTTCTCAGGTGCGCTCATATAGATCATGCGAGTGGCGATCGCGCTTGGCGTCAAGCCATGCTCCATCAATGTGATGAGCACAGCATCGAGAATGCGCATATCGACAGCACGTGGCTCTCGGGCCATGATCTGCATGAACATCACTTCGGAGAAGGACCGTTTGCCGAGCAAGTCTTCAACGAGGTCTTGGTCGCGGTAGTTCATGCTTGTGAGCGTGTGCGCACAAAGCTCGGTGGTGGGCTTGTCCACTATGTGTCTCCAACAGCAGGTATGTTGGAAGTTGTAGCATCCCGGCGTACCCCAGCGCACCCCGCGGTATGGCTGGTATGCCTGCGCAAGTGTGTGACTGTGCGACTTTGTGACCGTGCAACTACGTATCGGACTTGGGCTGGCGAATAATCTGCACACCGCCGATGCGCCAGCCTTGATCAAGCGGCAACATTTGGTACACCAACACATGCAGTGTCTGGTTGCGGTCGGTAATCATGACCTTTTGCAGCGATTGACCGCTGTACTGCTCGACCCCGATGTATTGCACTTCGGTGGGTCGCCAGACCATCGGATAAGCATGAATGACGGTAAAAGCGAATTTCTCGGGCGTGCCAAACTTCTTTTGAATGCTGGGTGCCGCAAACTCAAAGGCGGCTTTGAAGTCATCGGCCTGAAACGCGGCCATTTGCTGATCAATGACTTTTTCTATGTCGGCGTTCCGTGTGGGTTCAGCCTGCGCACTACCAACCACTAATCCGATGCAGACAGAAGCCAGCCAAGTTGCGATTTTCATGGCGATCCCCCGTTTGGTGTGTTTTTTGGTTGTACACACGAATGATCATCACCGAGGGTGATACCCTGCCGCCACTGGGGATATCCATGACGGCAGAGCGCGCCGATAACCTGCGAGCGACTGCGTTGCAAGCGACTATTTTCCTTTGAACACAGGTTTGCGTTTGTCGAGAAACGCTTGACGGCCCTCTTGGAAGTCCTCGGTGCCAAACAACAGCCCTTGCAGGTCCACTTCAAGCGCGAGTAACTCATCGACGCTCATCGAACCGCGGGCTAGCGCGGCTTTGGTCATGCCATGGGTCAAGGGTGCACATTGGGCAATTTCCTGAGCGAGTTTGACGGCCGTCTCGAGCGCCTGACCTGGTTCACATAGTTCTTCAACCAGACCTTGCGCCTGTGCGCTAGTAGCGTCTAGCGTGCGACCGGTGAGCATCATCAGTTTGGCGCGGCCAAGCCCCATGCGTGCTGGTATGGACCATAGGCCACCCAAGTCAGGTAGCAGGCCGATCTTGTTAAACGAGCAGGTGAATTTCGCTTCAGTAGAGGCCACCACGATGTCGCAGTCTGCGGCCACACACATGCCTGCGCCAGCGGCGTGCCCTTCGACCGCGGCAATGATGGGTTTTTCGCTATTCATGATCAAGCGCACCATCTTATGGGTCTCTTGCATGCGTTGGCGCCCATTGATGGCGTTAACGCCATCAAATCCGCTGATGTCACCCCCAGAGGAAAAGTGACCACCGTGGCCTGTGAGCACAATGACTCGGCAGGTCTCATCTTGCATGGCATCGCGCACAGCATCGCCAAGCATTTCACGTAACGACATCGACAAGGCGTTGCGTTTCGCGGGGTAACTAAGTGTAAGGATGGTGACTGCGCCTTGTTGCTCGACATTGACGGTTGGGCCGCTGCTCGTGGTGTTCATGAAGTCTCCCCTGTTGTTTGTTGTGATTGATTGGCTTAATTTTAAGGCGCCGGCGTACTTAATTGCGCAAGGTCTCTGTTGGTTTGGGTGTGCTGTTCGTTTGATTAAGGAATACACTTTGATGCATGACTTTTACACTTGACCATGTCACTGTGTCACGCAACGAGCAGGTGGTGTTGCATGACATCGACTTGCCGTTACCACGCGAGCGTCTTGTCGGCATCATCGGCCCAAACGGTGCGGGCAAGTCCAGCCTGTTGTCAGTCTTAGCAGGTGATCTAAAAAGCGATCAAGGTCAAGTTTTGTTGGATGATGCCCCTGTTGCCGGTCAGTCGCCCGGTGATCTGGCAAAGCGACGCGCCATCATGGCGCAGCAGCCGGGGGCGATTTTTAACCTCTCGATCAAGCAAGTCTTGGATCTCGGTTTGTATGCCTTTGGTCACTGGTCGGTGCCTGAGCGGGAGCGTTTGCTCTTGTCTGTGGCTAAAACCATGGGTATCGACGGGTGGTTGTCTCAATCACTGACGTCGAGATCATGGGGGCAGCAGCAGCGGGTGCATTTTGCTAGAGCGTTGCTGCAGGCACAGGCTGCCTGGCATGAGCAAGGCAAGGCGTGGTTGTTGTTGGATGAACCGACTGCCAGTCAAGACCCATGGCACCAACAATCGATGCTGGCCGCGGCGCGGGCTTTGATGGACTGGGGACAAGTCGGTGTGGTGGTCGTGGTGCACGACCTGACACTGGCTGCACAGTGGTGTGATGAGCTAGTGGTGATCAAAGAGGGTCGGCTGCTGGCCAAAGGCCTGTGTCGCTCAGTACTGACCACGGATCAACTGCGGCAAGCGTTCGGCCAAGATCTCAAGATTGACGTGCGGTGGGAGCCATTGCCCGGTGTGATCATGGCTCGTTAGGTTGGTGGTGGGGGTTTGTGGTGGGGTAGGTCTCGACTATGTGTCGAGTTAGCCAAGCTGCACCGCGAACACCACTGGCGTCACCATGTTTGGCAATCACAAGTTCAGTTTGCATATCCCCTCCAAACACATGCTGCGACAGACGATCACGTACCGCATCACACAGCCCAGGCAATTGACTCAAACCACCGCCGAACACAATCACATCGGGATCAATGACGTTAATGACCGTGGCTAACGATTGGCTCAGCGCGTTGTAGTACTGGTTCAGTGCCCGTTGCGCCGCAGGGTCAGCTTGTAGCGCAGCCGCTGCGATGGCACTGGCGTCGGTTAGTGCTGCCGTGCGTTGAGCGGCAGTGCCAGACCGCAGTTCACGAAAGGTCTGGCAAAGTCCTTTGCCAGACAGATAGGTCTCAATGCAATCGGTTAGGCCGCAGTAGCAGGGCCGGCTGGTCCCTATATTGTGTGTGGAAGATGAGTTGTCTTGCTGATTGAGCCCGCGCGTGAACCAGCGCGGCAGGGGATTGTGTCCCCATTCGCCTGTGATGCGGTTTGGTCCGTTGACCAATTGTTGGTTAATCGCTAGCCCACCACCGACACCGGTGCCTAAAATCACACCGAACACCACAGCGCCATGGGCAGCAGCACCATCGACGGCCTCAGAAAGCACCAGACAATTGGCATCGTTTTCTACAACGACGGGGATCTGGAGCAGGGCTTGCAGGTCACTGGCCAATGGCTGGCCGATCAAGCACGTGGTGTTGGCATTCTTTAAACGCCCTTCGCTGCCAAACGGTGTGCCCGGCGCACCCACCCCGAGACAGGTTACTTTGGCGGATAGGGCAGATAGGGCCGATAGCGCCGACTCGGCCTGCCGAACCAGCGCGGCGATGGTCTGCAAAATAGCCTCATAGCTATCCGACGGGGTAGCAACCCGTTGCTTGAAGCGAACCTGCCCAGCATCGTCGAGCACGATGATTTCGGTTTTAGTGCCGCCAAGGTCAATGCCGAATTGCATAGGGTTCACTGATAGCTTGTAGGTGGTTTGTGGGTGGTTTTTCTTGACAGCTCATTCTAATGGCTATCTGATAGACCAATCGGGTGCGGTGTATCCAAACAAAGCAATAGAAAACGGCATAAAGGAAAGCGGCATATGTTTCAGAACACCAAGCAATGGCGTTTGCTCGCCACCCTGGGTTTGACCATGGGTTTGGCGGTAGGGTCGAGCACAGTGGTGAGTCAGCCCGCTAGCGCCACTAGCGCCGTGAGCACCGAGGTGGTAGCCAGTGGTTTGAGTCATCCGTGGGCGGTGGCCTTTGTCGATGACAGCACCATGCTTGTGACCGAGCGTGAAGGCAATATGCGGCTCGTCCAAAGTGATGGCCGCGTGAGCGAACCTTTGTCGGGACTGCCGGCCATTGCCGCCGGTCGTCAAGGGGGACTGCTTGATGTCATCACCGATCAGGACTTCGCGCAAAACCGCACCATCTACTTCTGTTACACACGCGCAGCGCCCGATCGCAGCAGCTTGAATTCAACGGCACTGGCATCTGCACGATTGAGTGAAGACGGCTCAGCGCTAACTGACGTGAAAGAGTTATTCGTGCAAGACCCGGTCTATCGCGGTGGACTGCATTTTGGGTGTCGCATTGTGGATCCCGGTGATGGCACGCTGCTCATGGGCATGGGTGACCGGTTTCAACTGATGCAAGAGGCACAGAACAAAGCCAACGACATCGGTAAAGTGGTTCGTGTTAACAAGGACGGGACCATCCCGGCTGACAACCCTTTCGTTAATGAAGCCGGTGCGTCTGCTGCGATCTGGAGCTATGGGCATCGCAACATCCAGGGTGCCACGCTTGATAGCCAAGGTCGCTTGTGGATGACCGAGCATGGCCCCCAAGGCGGTGATGAGCTCAACCTGATTCAACCGGGTGTGAACTATGGCTGGCCAGTGATCACCTACGGGGTGAACTACGGGGGCGGACAAATTGGTGAAGGCATTGTCAGTGCGCCGGGCATGGCACAACCCGTGACGTATTGGACGCCGTCGATCGCGCCATCGGGCTTGGCGTATCTGGATACGGATAGATATGGACCAGACTGGCAGGGCAGTCTTTTGGTGGGGTCGTTGAAGTTTGGTCGACTGGTCAGACTGACATTAAACGGTCAGGAGCAGGTAGATAAAGAAGACGTCTTGCCGTCGCTTGGCCAACGGGTGCGTGATGTCCGTTTGGGGCCTGACGGTCTGGTGTATCTGGTAACTGACAGTTCGGATGGTCAGGTCTTAAGGCTGTTGCCTAACTGAAACGCTCATTGAAAGGTCCACTTACCCCACATGAACAGAACATTGCCGTTGTTGCGTCCGGTGCTTGGGATATAGGCAGCCTGCAGTGACAGTTGCTTGTAGCCGATGGAAGCAACGGGCAACACGCCAGGAAACGGGATACCGTTCCAGTAGTTACTGCGGGACATTAAAAACCCGGTTACACCCACACCGGCTTTGACATCATTGCCCAGCTCCCAGGTAGGCACCCACGCATAGCCCGCCATGAAAGACGGTTCGTTGTGTGAGTCCATAAAGCCCATGGCGTACATGCCTTCCCAGTTGCCACGGCTGTTGTAACGACCCTTGCCTAAACCGATACCCGCCGGGAACTCGTTGAAATCCTCAATGTGGTCGTCATCGTAAGTCCCGCGATGGTGGAATGTCCATATGGGCACATACAGCTCGGTGTCACCTTCATTCCAGGTGTCACTGACATGCTCGCTTGCCGTGTCGAACCAGGCGCCTAGGGTTGAGGTCGTTGATCCCGTGGAGGCCATCGCAGTACTCGAGGTGGCGAGGATGGCAGTTGCAGCCAAAGTGCGGCAGGTCGCGGTAGTCTTCAAGGCCATGGCGTTATTGCAAACTTAAAGGTTTAGTTACTAACAGCATAACCGCCACACAAAAAAGTACCCTGAAAAACGCATCACTCAGCTGTCAGACCACTGTAGGGCAGGCCGGTTTCGCTGTTGTTAGCCTACATTGCTTGAACCTGCGTTGCTTTAATCAGCAGGGCATTTTGATGGTGCATGACTAAAACAACACGGCCTGCTGGGTACCCCGCGCAGGCCGTGTGTTCTCACCGAGGACTCGCTTCAGAAAAAGAGGTAGCCCGTAGGGTCACCCGAGCAAATGGAGAATCCGCAGACCAGAATGTTAGAAAGCAGATTACCCAAACCCAGGAGCACTAAGAGGGTGCCCAGTGCCGTGGCGATCCAGGTAGCGCTCTGGATGTTATTGCCACTTAAACGGTTGCGATCGACCACCAGCATGATCGCAGTGAAGATGATGACGGCCATGAAAGCAATAAAGCCCCAGGTGTAGAGGTGGTAGCCAAAGATGGTGGAGCCGTAACCGCCAGTGCCCGGAATAATGTGCAATAGATCCTGACGCAGTGAGACGCTCGCGCCAATCATGGCCGACAGGATGATGACGGCATAGTGGACGGCCGAAGGACCAAATCGAACATTTAAAAAGAACCCAAAACCAACCATCATGAGCCCAACGCGCTGCAACATGCAAAGCGGGCAGGGGATTTCACCGTTAAAAATTTGAAGAAAGAAAGCAACTAAGAGTGATACACAGATACCCGCCAAGGCAGCGGCGTTAAGCAAATGAGACGGGTAACCAGTAATTGTGACGTGGGTAGGACTGCTCATATTTGCCTCACAGATCGATGTTAAGGGAATCGTCCATGTGATAGGACATCGCGCCGAGCATGGCCAGTATGGCCAGAATCCAGCATACCAAGGCGATCTTACGTGAACCACGCGTGGCCATGTAAGTACCAAATAGCGTAAGTAGGACTGAGGGCATGATTAGCATCAGTGGTGTTCTCCCTTGTTGTACAGCTTAGTGTCTGCAATATAACTGACCAGATTGTCACCGATCAATATGACAGTTGTCAGATTACTTCGATGTGACAGTATCTTCAAACAATTATCGCAATTGACCGCTGAACGTTTCAAAGCGCAGTATCAAGGGGCGATCAAGGGCGATGTGTTGCGTTGTGAGGTGGACAACATCGAAGCGCTAAACTTCGTGGCGCACGGTGCCTTGGGCGGTGGTGTGTCTCGTAGCTTGTCAGTCGATAACTACGGCAAAGTCTTGTCAGCGGCTATTCTTGGGTTCGAGTTGGGTGCACCACAGACGTTAGTTCCCAAGCTGTAAGGCATGTTTGGATCCTAGCGGGCTGGCGTTGGTCTTATAGTGGTGGTGTCGCGTCAATGCGTGAGAAAGTGAACACGACACCGCACACCAATTTAGACCGTTCTGCCACCATCGACGGGAAACTCGAGCCCGGTTAAAAAGTTCGAGCTGTCCTGCGCTAAAAACAGCGCCACGTTTGCGATATCCGATGGTTGGCTCAAGCGGCCAAGCGGGATAGTGGCGATAAATTTGGCTCGGTTCTCTGGTGTGTCAGCAATGCCCATGAAGTCACCAAGCATGCCTGTATCACCCATGACTGGGCATATGACGTTGACGCGAATGTTATCTGGCGCCAATTCGACGGCGAGCGACTTTGACATCAGATTGGCAGCACCTTTTGATGCGTTGTACCAAGTCAGACCGGGTCTCGGTCGGATTCCGGCCGTAGATCCGACATTGATGATGCACCCCGATTGTCGCTCGCGCATCAGAGGTGTTACTGCCATGATCATGTGGTAGATGGCCTTGACATTGACATCAAACACACGATTAAAGGTGGCCTCATCGACATCTAAGAGAGGCTGGTTTTTGTGGGTATAGCCCGCATTATTCACAACAATATCGACGGTGCCGAATGAAGAGATGGCCTGCTGAACTGTCCTATCGATATCTTCGCGTTGACTGACATCACATTTTACGGCAATCGCATTCGCTCCTATTTCTTTGGCCACGGCATTGGCACCCGCCTCGTTTAAATCCGCTAAGACGACTTTTGCGCCTTCTCGGGCATAAACCCTTGCAATCTCTGCCCCAAAACCGCTAGCCGCACCTGTGACGATGGCAACTTTTGCGTCTAATAGCATGTCTTGTCTCCTTGTTTTATTGGTGCCAGTCAGGGTAGGTCGGACGGCGTTGGTTGACTGCTTTGCCAACACTCACCTAGTCACCGACGGCATTAAGCTGACGTTTGTTAACCCCTAGCCCGACTATACCCCCAAGCATCTCATGTGTCATATCGATTACGTGTCGATTACCAGCGTAGGAAGTGAGTGCTGACACCCAGTTTTTTTGAGTGGCGGAGTGCTGCCGGTTTTCTATATCTATCTAATTGGCATAGTGGCGCTCATTGCGATCGGTTTGTGGTTCATTCTGAGTACGGCCAACGTCGGTAAGATTGAAAAAGCGGGCGCGAATGACCCCCGCATGTCGTTGTTGCTAGTCTTAAATACCAGCCTGATTTGCGCAGCCATGTTTGCTTGTGATTGGGCGTCAATACGGTTGATAGGTGCCTCGATTTGCACACTGACTAACTGTCTGATTTGATCTTCTGATTCAATCGGTATCCCGCTTTTGTTCGCAGTCATCGTGTCTCATGGTTACGGTTCTGGAGCTCAAACCAAGTGGTATTTTGTGTAAGGACACGCGCAAATAAGTGCCGGCTCATGCCTTGAGGGGGATAACAATTTCCAAAATCGCGTTCACAGCATTGGCATTTCATGGACTTCCCTCAAGGGCGTGACACAAGGGTTCATGGCTGGTCTGGCGCGGCGGCCACTTTTTAGTGCTCGATCTGGTTGATCCAAGTGATCTCTATTGCTACTCTGACCTTATTGCCATTAGGTTCCGCTCGTTAATAAAATCTAACTCAGTCGCTTTCTTTTTACTGCGTGTCCCTGGCTTGAGGTAACGCTGAGCGGATCACATTTTCCGGGTATTTGCGTCTGTCAAACTGAGCTGTCGGTGTTTATTTTAGTGAACTGTTTGGCTGATGCGGGTGACTTCATTCCAGCATTGCCTGAGTCGATTGAACTTCGAGAATGCATTTACTTGACGCCATCGTCTTGTTATTTGCTTTGGTCTTTAAACACGGGATTGCTGATTTTATTGCTCAGGGCTGGCAGAAGATCAGAAACAAAGGAGAACATGCATGAGTCGAGCAAAAGTAATGGTCGTCACAGGCGGGGCCAGCGGTATTGGCCTAGCCGTGGTGCACAGACTAAATGCGCAGGGAGACCAGGTGATTTCACTGGATTTACCTGAAAAAACAGACGGTGCAGCGCTGGCGGAACTCGGTGTTCAAACCATGGCGATCAATGTCACGGACGATGACATGGTGCGCGAGGTGCATCAGGATATCGTGAGGCAGTATGGCGCAGTCGATGGGTTGGTCAATAGTGCAGGTGTGATACAGAAGCGGCAGACACCCGATCAGCTCGACATGGCGGATTGGGACTTCGTGGTTGACACGAATATGCGAGGTACCTATCTGTGTTGTGCGGTATTTGGTTCGCACATGGTCGCCAATCAGCGTGGCTCGATTGTCAACATCGCTTCGGTGACATCCACCAATGGCGTGCCTTTGCATGCGTATGCACCAGCCAAAGCCGGTGTTCTATCCATCACTCAGTGCCTAGCCGGTCAATGGGGTCACGCTGGTGTCAGGGTTAATGCTGTCGCACCCGGCTTTACGGAGACGCCTGCCTTACAGGCAGCCATTGCACGAGGCGATCGCGATCGTGCCACGCTCAGTCGCCAGGCAGCGCTTGGACGTATGGTTCAACCCAGTGAGGTTGCTCACAGTGTTGCCTTTCTGTTGTCCGATCAAGCCAGTGCCATTACCGGGGTGAGTCTGCCGGTTGATTGCGGCTGGCTTGCCAGTGTTGGATGGGAGACATATGGCGGCCTACCGCATACACAGCAAGGGGTGTCGTAATGCTCAAAGTCGAGAACCTGTGCAAGTCTTTGGGCAGTGGGCTGTCGCACCGTGAACAAAGGCGGTTTGATACGGCGCAAGCGCAGTTACCATTACTACCCACGCGCTTTTGCGAGCTGAGCGTTGTGAGGGGGTTTAGCGCCCATCGTGGGCAAGAAAATCGGCGAATTAATTGAAATGGTCAACTGTCCCGGGGTAGCCCCATCGTGATGGCCAAATAGAATCAAGACTTCCATCTTGGTTTAGCAGACCGTGCGATGGTGATCGACTAGGACGGTGATATTTTTTCAGGGTCAATCGGTGAGCAGAGTACCAACAGAAAAATTATTCAGCAATCTTGTCTTTTTGGTTAATGGGCAATGAGTGAGCTACCCGGCCTAAGCGGCCAGGTAGCTCACTGAGTTTTTATGCAAATTGCAAGCCGCGGTAGTTATCCCGAGCGACGTCATCGCAAATTGACCGGTAATGAGCAAAACCACCGGCATACGGCATAAAGACGCGAGGCTTACCTGGGACATTGGCACCGAGATACCACGAGTGTTTGACTTGGGGTAATAGTGTGTCATTGGCGGCTCGATCTACCTCGGCCTGCCACTGTTGGCTGACTGCTTCTGAAGTTTGCACTTTCGTCAGGTGGTGATCCTTCATGTGCTTGATGCAGTCGGTGATCCATTGGACATGCTGCTCAATGGCAGGTGGCAGATTGCACAGCACTGAAGGGCTACCAGGTCCGGTGATCGTGAATAGATTCGGATAGCCAGGTATTTGAAGGCCGAGATAGGTTTGCGGTCCGGCACGCCAGTCATCTCTGAGCTTGCGGCCATTCAATCCTTCGATATTGAGCTTGAGTAATGAGCCAGTCATGGCATCAAACCCGGTTGCAAACACAATAATGTCTAAATCATAGGTGCGATCAGATGTCCGTATGCCTGCCGGCACAATCTCCTCAATGGGGGTTTTTCTCAGGCTCACGATGGAGACGTTTTCGCGGTTGTACGTTTCAAAATAGCCAGAGTCGATGGGTGGCCGTTTCGCTGCAAACGGGTGGTCGATGTCTGAGAGAATTTCGGCTTTTTCTGAGTCTTTGACGATTTGCAATATCTTGTGCCGAATAAAGTCAGCAGCCGTGTCATTGGCTTGTTTGCTTGTGAGCAAATCATCAAATGTTGCACGAAATTGCAGGCCGCCTTTTTCCCAAGCGGCCTCATAAATGCGTTGCCTTTCCTCTTGCGGTGTCTGAACCGCCTTGCGCGGCTCAATATGAAATGGATGACCATTGTGGTTGGTGGTCATGATGTTGTAGATTTCATGCGCATGCTCTTTGGCATACTGCTTAAACTCTTGGGTCAAAGGCGCATTGTTGGCAGGCAGGCTATAGTTTGCGGTGCGCTGAAAGACCGTCAAGTGGCTAGCTTGTTCAGCAATGACGGGGATGGCCTGTATGCCCGTTGATCCGGTGCCAACGACACCAACACGTTTGCCATTGAAGTCCACCCCTTCGTGGGGCCAAGAGCCGGTATGAAACCATTGACCAGCGAAGCTGTCTCTGCCGGCGATGTCGGGGACGTTGGCAGATGACAGGCAACCCACGGCCGTAATCAGGAATTGTGCGCGCCAAATATCACCCGATTCTGTGCGAACCACCCATTGATTGTTTGACTCATCGTATTGGGCAGATGACACTCGGGTGTCAAATGACATGTCTTTGCTCAAATCCAACGTCTCGGCGACATGGTTTAGATACCGCAATATTTCGGGTTGCTGGGGATAACGCTCTGACCACTCCCATTCTTGAACGAGTTTGTCAGAGAAGTAATACATGTAGGAGTGACTCTCTGAGTCGCAGCGCGCGCCGGGATACCGATTCCAGTACCATGTCCCACCAACACCGGAGCCGGCCTCCAGAACCTTTGTCTTTAGTCCGAGCCGATCACGCAGGCAATGCAGTTGATACATCCCAGAAAAACCGGCACCAATAATAATTGCATCTAGCCTTTCATTGTTTTGCATTTTCTGCCCATAAAGTTCGTCATTAAATAATCCACAAAATCTGGCGGTGTCTGCCCTTTTTGGCTGGCGTCCATTCGTTCACACCATATAGACGCCGCCGTTGACATCAAGCGTGGCACCTGTCATGTAGTCTGATCCGCTACCGAGCAAAAAGGCAATCGGCTTGGCGATGTCCTGTGCCTGGGCCATGCGACCCACGGCGATGGCGTCCAGATTGAACTGCTGTCCCGTGGTCATGGGCGTCTGTGTCGCGCCCGGACAAACGCCGTTGACGGTCACACCGCGAGCGGCGGCCTTATGCGCTAGCCATTTAACGAGTGCATTGACCCCGCCTTTGGCAGCAACATAATGAGGGCTAGCCCGAAGACCGCCGTTGCGCCCTGCCACAGAACTCACCAATACGATTTTGCCGCTACCTCTTTGCATCATGCCAGGCAATGCGGCTCTGGCCAGATGGATAGCACTTTTGAGGTTGACATCAATCACGGTGTCAAACACGTTATCCCAGTTCTCGTCTGACCAATCATCCCAAGGACAATAACCTGCGTTGATCACAATACCGTCGGGGATGCCCAGATCAACGAGCACCTGCTCGGTTGCGTGACGATCAGTCACATCGAATCCAATGCCACAGCAGGTCGTGCCATTGTCTGACAGCGTCTGGACAAGCTCATGTGGGCTGTTGCGATCCGCCAGAATCAACGACGCGCCAAGTTCGGCGCAAATGCGCGCGGTCTCGCTGCCAATGCCGCCAGCCGCACCTGTAATCAAAATAGTCTTTCCCGATAGTGTGAATGGGTTCACTGAATTCGCGCTCTTAGGGACGTTAATCTTTCACCATAGAAACTAGCACATTGAGGCACCTTTGGTGCATTTCGGCATATCAGAAATTTCGCCTGATCAAACATTTGCTGCGTTTTTTCTTGGAGGATAGGTAAGGCCTGTCTCGGATAAGGTTCAGAGCGCTCAGGTTAGGCCTTACGCAAATCGGTCAGAAGCTGTTGGGCAACATCTTGTCTGACCGAGCTTTGTTCGGTCATGGCCTCTGCAATGAGCGTGATCTCATGACCAACAGCACCAGCCGCGATTGCCACATTCTGTGCATGCAGCGCCATATGCCCTTGCTGGATGCCGACGGTCGATAGCGCTTTAAGCGCACCAAAGTTCTGCGCCAGTCCGACAGCCGCCACGATACGTGATAGGTGACTGGCACTAGAAACCCCGAGTATTTTGAGACAGGCTTGCGCCATCGGATGAACTTTCGTTGCACCACCGATCGTACCCAGTGCCATCGGTAATTCAATGCTGCCAGCCAGATCGCCATTTGCTGTGATTTCGTAATGACTCAGAGCGCGATAGCGGCCAGTGCGTGCAGCATAAGCGTGTGCCCCTGCTTCGATGGCTCGCGTGTCGTTGCCTGTGGCCAATGCAACGGCACTGACGCCATTCATGATGCCTTTATTGTGAGTGGCGGCGCGGTACGGATCACTGTCAGCGAACTCGGCTGCTAGTCTGATGCCTTCGACAACGGCAGAACCACCGATGGCGTCGGCCTTCCAGGTTGCGCGGGCCCGAACCACTCGCCTGTCAGCCAGATTGGACAGGATGCGTAGATGGTGAGTGGCGCCCGTCCAGCCAGCTAAATGGGGAGCGACGGTTTCTGCCATCGTGTTTACCGCATTGGCTCCCATGGCATCAAGCGTGTCGACAATCAGATGAACGATCAACATTGGCCCAGCGTTGGTGTCGATGACTCTGGCCTCAAGATCACGAAACCCACCTCCCAGACTCGTGAGCACTGGGTCGCAGGCATTGCATAGCTGTTCGATATCGGACTTTTTCTCTAGCACCCGCGCTTTGGCAGACCAGGGGTCGGTGAGTTTGACTAACTGGACCTGCGCAATCATTTCCGTGCCACTAATGGATGTGTAAAAACCACCGGTTTCTCGACACTGCCGCGCGGTGTTACCGACGGCGGCAATTACGGAACTCTCTTCTGTTGCCATGGGAACAAGAAGATCTTGATCATCAACAATCAGGTTGGTTGCTACACCAACCGGGACCGTAAAGCCCCCGATTGCATTCTCTACCAAGCGGTCAAGCATCTCGAACGGCAGGGCACTCGAATCGCGAATGGCTTCTACGGTGGCCTCATCCAAGTCAGAAAACGCTTTCAACGTCTCTAGTCTTGTGTTTTGGTCCAACTTATAAAATCCGCTAATGCGTGAAGTCCTGTTCATGCAGTGACCTTTAAGTCAAACATACCTAGTTTCCCAATACAGCTCGGGGCAGCCACAATACCAAGTCCGGTGCTGCAAAGGCCACTGCCAATCCAGTTAATTGCAAAATAACGAAAGGCACGATGGCTTTGTAGATATCTCCCATTGATATGCCCTCGGGCGCAATACCCTTGAGGTAGAACAAGGCATAGCCAAATGGCGGGGTCAGGAAGCTGGTTTGTAGGCAAATAGCTACCAAGATGGCGAACCAGATCAGCGTCTCAGATGAGCTTAAACCCAGCCCAAAATCCAGAGCGAGCACAATTGGGGCGAACAGGGGAAGGGCGATGTAACTGATTTCGATCCACTCAAGGAAGAACCCAAGGATAAAAATCAACGACATGATGATGAACAAGGTCATGAAGGGACCGGTCGCCACGGACATGACAACATCCTCGACCATCGCGTCACCACCAACACGCTTGAAGATCACAGAAAAACAAGTGGCACCAATGGCCACCCAGAGAATCATTGATGTCGTCTTTCCCGTTTCATAAACGCAGTACTTAAGATTGGCCCACGTTAACTGTTTGGCAAAAGCCGCGATGACTATCGTGCCGAAGGCACCGATGGCGGCTGCCTCAGTTGGCGTTGCAATGCCGATTACGATCGAGCCTAAAACACCAATGATTAAGAGCACGGGCGCGACCAGATCAGCCGCAAGAGCTAGCCACAGTGGTCGAGTGTCATCGACGTCGACGACACCGGCTGGCGCTTTCTCTGGAAAAAAGATAGCAATGACAACGATATAGCCGACGTAAAGCGCACCCAGAAAGAGACCGGGAAATATCGCACCAAGAAATAGATCGCCCACGGAGATACCCAATATATCCCCTACCAGGACAAGCATGATAGAGGGCGGGATCAGAATGCCAAGTGTGCCAGAGGCACAAATCAGGCCACACGCCAATCCTTTGTCATACTTTTGTCGAAGCATAACTGGCAGTGCCAAAACGCCTAGCAAGACAACCGATGCGCCAATGATACCAGTTGAGGCAGCCATGACGATCCCAAGCAGTGCCACGGAAATTGCCAAACCCCCTCGCTTGCCAGCAAACAGCCGTTCAAGCGAAAGGAGCAGTTTTCGGGCTGCGTCGGATTTCTCCAACATTAGCCCCATAAAAATGAACAGCGGCACGGCCAGCAACAGCCAGTTCGACAGCGTTCCACTGAAGATACGGTTGACCACCGTACCGAGGAACATGATGTTGATACCTGCAAAAAAACTAAACAGTACCCCGATGCCCGCCAAGAGTAACGCAACGGGATAGCCTGAAAAAATGCCGGCTATTAGCGCGAGCATCATCATAATCGGCAGAAAATATTCGCCCACAAGTTACCTCTTGACTATTCGTTGTTCGAGGCGGATTTCACTGCCACGGCAGGCTTGCTAAGCAAAAATCCTACATTGCGCAGGACCCGACCAAATCCAGTTAGAAACAGCAAGCTCAAGCCAATGGGGATAACAGCTTTCACTAAATACCTGTCTACAAGACCACCGTAATCCGATTGTTCATTCGAACGTATTGACATGTCGACAAACCGCAATGACAGCCACGCGACGATGGCGCAAAACGGCAGCAAAAGCAAAAGATCGCCCACCGCATCGATTGCTGCGCGCGTTTTGGGGCTCACCTTGGCATAAATCATGTCAACCCGGACGTGACTGTTTTGTTGCAATGCGTAAGAACCACCGAACATCACCATGACAGCCAGAAAATGCCATTGCAATTCAGTGAGCCCGATAATGCTCAATTGGTCACCAAATAACAAGACCGGCTCGTCCCAAGTTGCCAATTGGGATAGCCGCAGGATGCCGCCCAACACCGCTGCGAGCACACAGAAAATGGTGGGCAAAACCAACCATGAACTAGCCATGCCCGGCCAGGCCCCAATACTCATCAGGACCTGACCGATGCGCTGCAGCGTATTTTGTGGTGCATCGGCGGCTGTAACCGCCGATTGTGTTGCCTGATCCGCCATGTTTAGTTACGAGGCAAGCTTTGGATGCCGTGCCACTGCTCCACGGTTTCCATGTAGTTAAGCAATGACTCGTACGCTTCTTTAAAAATAGGATCCGATTCCGCCTCTTGAGCAAGTACATTGGCTGACTCTACCTCAAGCGCAGCAAGCACCTCTGGTGGGAATCGCTTGACCTCGATGCCAGCTTTCTGGAACTCTTCAAGGGCTGGGACCTGAGCGCCTGGGGCAACAGACATGGTCCAGACGATGTTTGCCATGCAAGCCACTTCAAGTTGCTTTTTCTCCAAGTCAGTGAACTCGTTGTAAACATCCTTGTTAATCAACAATGAGTTCCAACTAGCGGGCTGGTGCCAGCCTGGGAAGTAGTAGTACTTAGCGATATCTGCGAAGCCCAACGACTTGTCGATGACGGGCAGCGAGAATTCGGTGGCTTCGATTCGACCGCGCTCAAGCGCCACGTAAATCTCACCACCGGGGATGAGCTGGGTCGAGGCACCGAGGTTGTTAAGAACCTTGCCGCCGAGCCCGGAAATACGCATTTTCAGGCCTTCGAAATCGGCAGGCGTGTTGATTTCCTTGTTAAACCAACCACCCGGTTCGGGTGCGGTCAGGTGGCACGGGAATACTTCGACATTAAATGGGTCATAGGCCTTTTGCAGGATTTCACGGCCACCGCCTTCCCACATCCAGCCCAAAAACACTTCAGGGTCGGGACCAAACGGCATGGCGCCCATCAGTCCAGTGACCGGTACCGTACCCGCCCAGTAGCCAATCCAGTCCCAGCCTGCAGGCACTGCGCCCGTGCTGACGGCGTTGAACACTTCGAGTGCTGGTACCAGTTCACCAGCACCGTAAACCTTGAGGTTAAGCTCGCCGTCCGAGACATCGGATAAGAGTTTGGACAGGTTTTCCGCACCTTCACCAAGGAATGTCAGGTTCTTTGGGAACGTGCTGGCTACGTCGATGGTTTTACTAGCAAAGGCAGATTCGGGTTGAGCCGAAAATAGCAGGGCAGTTGCCGCCGCGGCCGTCAAAAGTTTCTTCATTGTCATCCTCACTTCCTATGTTGTTGTGTGTGCCACAGGCCGATGTTGTCTTAGTCCAACGCTACACCACATATCTTTGGTGAGGTATGTTGGCGTTGTGACCAAACCTATAAATTTTCTATTGAGTGGTTTGCCTGTCAAAAGTACCAATACCAAGTAACCACAAGGTGATTATTAAGACGTACCGAGTCTAAGTCAATGTGATGTCACCCCTGATAGGGATATCACTAGGATGTCCTACAACTTATCGACTGCCCTGTGCACGTCAGATCAGAGCTTGCGTATGACCGTCGACAACAAGCTCCTGTCCGGTGATGTTGCAGGCAGCATCGCTCGCGGCAAACAAGGCCATGTTGGCCACATCACGGGTCGTCACCATACGTCCGAGTGCAGCTTGTTGTTCATGTCGACGTGTGAGCTCTTGTTCATCGACGTTTAGGGTTTTTGTTTTGGCGGCAATCACGGCTCGAATTCGGGGCCCGTCAACTGCACCGGGCAGGATCGCATTGACTCGAACACCGAAGGGCCCAAGCTCAAGCGCCAAGGACTTGGTAAAACCAACTACGGCCCATTTCGACGCCGAATAGGGTGAACGACCCGCGAAACCCAGGTGGCCGGCCGCCGATGACAGGTTGAGCATGACTCCGTGGGCCGATTCCTTGAGCATGGGCACTGCTTGGCGCGCACAGAGAAACTGGCTAGTAATGTTCACGGCTAGGGTCTGGTCCCAGTGCGCTTTGGACAAGGTTTCAACGCCACCTGTGGGTCCGGCAATTCCAGCGTTGTTAATTAGTACATCGAGCCCACCCAAGGTGTCTTTGACGTGAGTGAACAGCTTCTGGACGGCTGCCTCATCGGCCACGTCTGCATGCACAGTGCTTATGGATGGCAAGGCTTGGTTAGCTGCTTTAAGCGCTGCATCGTCAATGTCACAAATCATGACACGACAGCCTGCTGAGGCGAATGTGCGCGCGATTTCAAATCCGATACCACTGGCACCGGCAGTGATCAGCACGCGCCGATCTTTCATATTGATGTCTTCAAACATGGCCAACCCTTCTGTTGTTAAGCAAGTCTTTTAAGCTTAATCGAATGCCGCCGGTGATAACGGTGTTCGGCTCAAAATCATGTCTGACGCTTTTTCGGCGATCATCATCGTGGGCGCTCCGGTGTTGCCTGATGGCATAGTCGGCATGATGGAGGCATCAACTACCCTTAGGTTTTGTATGCCCCGGACTCGTAGGGAGGCGTCAACGACAGCACCCGGGTCACCGTCAGGGCCCATCCGACATGTCCCCATAAAGTGCCACGCGGTGCCACCGCGCTCAAGCGCGCACGCCAGCAAAGCTTCATCGGTGACATCAGTGGCCGCCGGAAAATCATCGCGTTCGATGTACGGTGATAAGGCCTCGCTATGCAGGTAAGAGCGGGCTAGACGCAGCGCTTTGACGATGACATGCTGATCAGCGATGGCGGCGAGATAGTTGGGCTGGATTAACGGTAAGTGATTTGGGTCGGGTGACTGGATTTTGACGAATCCCCGGCTATTTGGGCGTGTGTGATAGACGCCCAATGTCATGCCCTCAAAGTCGTCTAGTTTGCCGGCAATCCCTGCGGCATAGCTGCCTGGTGAGAAATGAAATTGCAGATCCGGGTGCCCGATGTCAGGGCTGGACCGTTCGAACGCAAAGCACACAGAAGGGCTGATGCCAAGAATACTGGGTTTGCCAATAAGCCAGCGCGCGATCTGACCCAGTAAAGGGAAGCCGCGCGCCATGGTATTCAATGTCTTGACGTTCTTGACTCGCACCACTGATCGGACCATAAAGTGGTCTTGGAAGTTTTCTCCCACACCATTAAGGTGGCAAACCGGTTCGATGCCGAATTCCCTTAGCAGGTGCGCTGGCCCAACGCCTGATAGTTGCAGCAATTTCGGGGTGTTGCCAGCACCAGCGCTCAGAATAACCTCGCGCCTTGCGCCAAGTGTATGTATCTCATTAGTTCCGGCGCGTCTGTATTTGACGCCGGTAGCCATTTTGCCTTCAAAGGTAATCGACAACACCTGTGCTTGCGTGAGTACTTGCAGGTTCGGTCGTCGCATGACCGGTTTGAGAAAGGCCTGTGCCGCACTTATGCGTCGACCTCTTTGAATCCAGCGTTGGTAGTAGCCGGCTCCTCTTTGTGAGGCCGCGTTATAGTCGATGTGGGCTGGCAAACCAAATTCAGCCGCACCTTGAATGAAGGCATCACAAAGGGGGTGTCGCCAGTCACAGTCGGTGATGGGTAACGAGCCACGTGTGCCACGGTATGTCGGGTCATGGTCACCGATGCGCTGTTCACTGCGCTTGAAATAAGGCAATACTTCGGCGTAAGACCAGCCAGGGTTGCCCAGACTTGCCCAGTGGTCATAATCTGAGGCGATACCGCGTGTGTAGTTGAAACCATTAATGGAACTTGATCCGCCGAGGGTGCGCCCCATGCGTGTGACGACCCGACGCCCAAGGGTCTGCTCGGTGGGTTCTGTCTGAAAGTCCCATGTGTAGCGCGGGTCGTGCCCAACCTTGATGAACCCCGCTGGTATGTGTATGTATGGGCTTTTATCGGCTGGCCCAGCCTCAATCAAACAAACTGAAATGCGCGGGTCTTCGGACAACCGGTTCGCCAAAAGGCAGCCCGCCGCGCCAGCACCCACCACAATAAAATCAACTTGTCGACTCAACGTGCTCTCCTGAGGCAAGCGATCATGCAAAAAACCTACACGCAGGGTAACGAGACGGCTCGCTATCTCCCCTTGCAGGATCAAGGACTCTCGCCAGCAATGCCACTAGGATGGTAAACCATGAACGGTGTGTATAGAAACGTCACTTAACAGGCAGGCAAAGCTTATGAACCAATGCGCAGTTATTGTCTTGTCCATCTTGGTGGCCGGTTGCACCGTCTCTGGTCCAGACCCGGTCATGGGTCTTCGGTTGCCAAACCCGGCGTCGGTGTACTGCATTGAGCGCGGCGGCAGTATTGATATCCAGGAAACCCCTCAAGGTGACGTCAGCACTTGTGTGTTATCCGATGGCACGAGAGTTGATGAGTGGGCGTTCTACCGGCAGAACCACCCGCAACAGTAGGACAAAGGTCGCGAGCGCATCACACAAACCGATCACACAAACCGAACATGCCCTAATCCATGTTGCCGCTGTAGATGAACTTGGGCATGCCCCAGCTGTAGCGAATGGCTAGTAGGCGCAGGCCCAAGCCGATGATCATGGCGATACCCATGACGAGATCGTGATTCATGCCTAGCATCTCACCACCGACATACAGGATGCCAGTGACAATTGAGACGGTGGCGTAGAGTTCAGCGCGAAACAACAATGGGACGGTGTTACACAATAGGTCACGCAACACCCCGCCCACGCATCCGGTGATCATGCCCGAGGCGATCACGATGATAAAAGGCATGTCTAGGCCCATGGCCACATTGCAACCGATGACGGTAAAGACAACCAAGCCAATGGCGTCGAGAAACAGAAACACATGACGTAGTTTGTGCATGTAGCGGGCAACAGCAATCGTAAAGAGCGCTGCACCGCCAGTCAGTAATAAGTAGTGCGGGTGTTGCACCCAAGTCAGGGGGGCGTTGTCTAGTAAGATATCTCGCATCGAACCGCCACCAAGTGCTGTGACGCAGCCTAGCAACATGACGCCCAGCCAGTCCATCTGACGCCTGCCCGCCACCAATGCCGCAGTCATCGCTTCAGCGACGATGGCAATCAGGTACAGCGTGTGTAAGAGTGTGGTGGTGTCGTAAGGTCCAATCATGGTGCTGGCTCGTGGTCGCTGTCATTACGCGAGTTTAACCGCAGGTGTTGTGCGCTTTAAGTTGCCTGCTTTCAGTTGCCGGCCTGGCGCTCGCCGATACGGATCTCGAGAACTTTTACATTCATCGTGTTCTGGCCGAACGTTCTAGTGCCGCGTCAACGACACTTTTGACGTGGGCTTTGGGGTCATCAGCTGACAACATGCCTGGGGCAATCTCCTTTGGGACGAGCAAGACCTCAAATCCGAGTCTGTCGGCGATGGCTAGCTTAGAAGTGACTGAATATGAGGTCTAGCATGTCCGTCTCTGCAATATATGAACAGACCAAAGATTCAAGTTTCGAGAGACATGACTTTGTTTGGTGTTGCTAATGGCGGATCCGCATGATGGACCAGCGCTAGTTTGGGGCTATGCAAGGTTAGTTCGCATACTGCTGTCTGATGCGCGAGGATTGTGCCCGTGCCGCGACCAATAGATTTAGCTAACGAATTTTGACCGCTGCAGCCAGTTTTAAGATCATCGGTTCAGTCCAGTAATTTGTTCGTTTTTCCCCATTCAGTCGGCAGCTTCGACCCAGTTGTCGGCTACATTAAGTACTGTGTTGCATTGAGCAAAGTCAAGGATCAAAGTTTTGGGATCAAGTTACCAAGCCCGCTGCAAATCGTGTTCGCACCAATTCGCAATGTCAAAGGGGGGCGGGTTTACTCACTACCTGCTGGTGTGCGATACGTGCGGTGATATTAAAAGCGCACCCCGTCGGGCACCGAGGGGCGTTGAGCGCACGATGACAGAAGCAGAGTTGTCAGCCTACTTGGCAGACAAGTTCCTATGGACAAAAGACGGCAGCAAGTTCGAGCCTGTTGAAGATGAAATCATTAGTCGATTACTGGGGGCGTGTGGTTGCGGTGGCACCATGATCCCGGAGTGGAAGGAGGGTGCGATTCGTCGGTGTCCAAAATGCCGTGGGACTGAGCTAGCAGTTACTCCCCCCGATATTGTGACGGACTAGTTCTTGTCCTGCCTTGCGCTTCTTGTGTGAAGTTGTCGTTAGTCGTTAGTTTCCGCAGGTCTTCTCGGCAGACCCGTTAGGCATGTAAACGATTTGCCCACGCAGGTCGTTTTGTACGACTTCGAGCATTCTGTTGTAGGCCAGTTCATCACCTGGTTGGCAGACATCACTGGCTGTTTCTATCTCAAGCACGCGATTAATTTGAACGACGTTGTCCTGAAGGCTGTAGGTTGCGTGATAGCTGTGACCGTTGTCATAGAACTCGACCTGCTTAGGCAGATGGCTGATGCCCACTGTGTCGGGAAATGTGATTTCGTATTCCTCTTCGTAGGCGTATGAGTGGCATATAAAAGGGAAGGTCTGCGGCGCCATCGGTGACTGCCATCGCATGTTTTCGATTCGGCCTGGGGCGAGCCCCACTGGCACCCACGTGGCACCCGGGCCTGGAAAGTTGGTGACAGCGTCAATCACGAAACTGCTCTCAAAGGTGACTGGATTGTTTAAGTCACCCATTGGTTCGAATGCGTATGTGCCCGTACCGACCTGGTTGTATTTAGCTAGCTGTGATGTCGGCATATAGTCTTTATCAGGGCCGTGGTAATCCATCAGGTGTGACCGGATACGTTGCGATGATGATCCGGTAGCTGTGATGGTTGCAACGCCAGAGATCTCGCCGTTGTCGGAAATAGACATGTCGACTTGGCTCGATACCCGATTTTTTTTAGCACTCGACTTGGGTGTGCGGTGGTAACGCTCAGACTTGCCTAGCACCGTTGGCTTGTCACTGGTGTCATAAGACAAGACACCAAATTCGGCGTATCTGTCGGTAGAGTCAACGTATAGATCCCATTGTGGCAAATGGGTAATGACGTGATTGATGGGATAGATGTCACCAAGCTTGGGTAGCGTGTACGAATCACCGGCGTTGATCATGACCGATTCGGCTTCGATGCCCTTGGCCGTGAGCAGTGCCACCAGAAGGGTGCTCTTGTCTTTGCAGTCACCATAGCGGTTACGAAGAATCTCGTCGGCATCGTTGGGAATGATGCCGCCATTGCCTAGATAGATACCGACATACCGTATTTGGGTGGCAACCCAGTTGTAAATGGCACGCGCTTGATCCTTGGGGTCACTGATACCGAGCGTGATTTCATCGGCAAGGGCACGGATCTCGGGTGAAGGCTTTTCTTTGTCGTTGGCAGCAGCTTGATAAAGCTTGGCCTCTTCAAGCATGGAGCCTAGGGAAGAGATGCGTATGTAGGGTGCGAAATCGAGTGAGGCTACAGCGTCGCTATCAACCTCGGCAGGTTCGTGGTTTGAATACTGAAATCGATACTGAACAGTGCCGTCTTGACCATCTGGTAGTTGCTCAACGGTGATGGTGGGTTTTCTGTCAGGCACTTCGATTTGCAAATCGATGGCTGGGTCGTAACTCAATTCAATGGTCACATTCCCGTAATAGACACCCAACGGAAACAGAAAAGTATCAAAGTAGTGACCAGCATGCAGTGGCGTATGTTCGACCTCGCGGGTACGGAAATGTGTCTGTGCACTTGGTGTCAGGTTTGGAAAAATCAGGACGTATGACTTTTCATCGCTGTAGGTGGAGTTCCCAGCGCTATCGGCTTCGACCAGACGGATGGCTTTGTCTCCCAACTCAAAGCGCTGGCCGTCGGGATGCTCGGTGTAGGCCTCAAGCACCTTAACGCTCTCGTGACTGGTGCTAAACGTCACTGTCTCTTCGCCGTACCAGTCGATGCCGGTGTCCGTAAGCAATGAGGTGACTTCATACCACTCAGTGACCGATGTGCCATCGGCGTCGACGAAGATTTTGATGTGGAGAGTATCGACCTGGAAATGCTGATCAGGGTCATCGATGGATGCATCTGTAGCCCCATCGGCAGCCCATGCCATTGAATAAACTGCAGTCATCAAGACTGCAATGCATGCTGCTGTCAGTGCCCAAAATGCCCAAAGTGCTCGAGCCGTGGACTTAACCCACTTACTGGTGAGAGTCTGCAATATCTACTCCTGTGAGGGCTGGTGACGTGAGCCGAAAGATGATCCGGTGCTGATCAGTAACGTGGCTCGTAATCTCTTATAAATGATGATTGACGAGCAAAATCGTAAGCTTACCGGAACGGTAAACAGGTTAAAAATGTAGATTTCCGCCCCTTTTAGGAGTTAGGGATGAGGAAGTCGAAGTTCACAGAAAGCCAGATTGTGGCCATTCTCAGCGAAGGTGAAGCGGGTGTGCCGGTTGCCGAAGTCTGCAGAAAGCATGGCATTAGCAACGGACTGTACTACCAGTGGAAGTCTAGGTACTCCGGGGTATCGGTCAATGAGCTCAAGCGCATCAAGGAGCTTGAAGCCGAGAACGCCAAACTCAAACGGATGTATGCAGACCTGGCGCTTGAGAACACCGCGATCAAGGATGTTCTAAACCGAAAGCTCTGACGTCGACCGAGAAACGGGTAGCTGTGGACATCATGACGGGTGAACATCAACTATCAAAGGCCAAAGCCTGCCAGATTGTGGGCTTGTCACGGTCGACGTTATACAAGGCCACAGTGGATTGGGCTAAACGTGATGCGCCGGTCATTGCTGCGCTCAATGAGATCATTGCCAAGCGTTCTCGCTGGGGATTCTGGAAATGCTATTGGCGCTTGCGTGCCGATGGCCATGGCTGGAATTTCAAGCGTGTGCATCGGGTGTACTGCAACATGAAACTAAACCTAACCAGACGAACCAAGAAACGCAAGATCACACGAGAGCCGCAACCCATGGTGGCACCCAACATGCTCAACGACATCTGGACCTTAGATTTCATGCGTGATGCGCTTTATGACGGCAGGCCTTTTAGAACGCTGAATATCATTGATGAAGGCAACCGTGAGGCATTGAGAATTGAATGCGGCACATCTATTTCTGGCCACCGGTTAACCCGAGTCATGAGGGAACTGGTAGAAGTCTATGGCAAACCCAGCGCCATACGGTTGGACAACGGCCCGGAGATGACATCCCATGTCTTCATGGATTGGGCAAAGGACAATGAGATCGAGTTGCGCTTCATTCAACCGGGCAAACCCAATCAGAATGCTTTTATTGAACGATTCAATCGCAGTTTCAGAACCGAAGTGCTAGACGCCAATTTGTTCAATTCTGTCTCAGAGGTCCAGGCCGCTGCTGACGAATGGGTGACTGACTACAATCAGTATCGGTCACATGAGTCCCTGGGTAACGTACCGCCTGTGCAGTACATGCCAAGGGAATTTAACGGTGGATCTCTACACTTATGATCTGTCTACTTAACCGGTAAGCTTACGCCCTTATCAGTCCCGTCATCAATCCCGTCATCAATCCCTTCACCGATCACCTTACCGAAGGAATTGTTGCCTGCTGGTTGTTCAGTCACAGCAGACGTGACTCTTAATGTCGCGCCAGGACCAGACTCATACGCATGAACGTCCATAGCGTTACCTGTCAATTGACGGTTGCAATGCTTGCAGTAAGTAGGGGCGAGCGTATCTGGGCATAGATCATTATCATCGAGAGTGTGGCCCTCATCATCTGGCCGTGGCATGCCACCAAGCCACCACGACAGTTGAATCTTCTTACCATCGCTCATCAAATCAAAATCACCGTAACTTGACGTGTGCGTTAAACGAATCGGCTTGTAACCATTGCGTTTAACAAACCAGCCAAGTGCAGCACTGAAGGCTTCTAGCTTGGCACGGCGCGTAAAAACAATGGCACCAGTTCTCATGGCGGATCGCGCGACGAATCCGACCGTTTTAGTTGTGAGGGTTTTTAATTGGCTCAATTGGCGACTCCTGGCTTATGACAATGAATAGGGTTGGTTGATGCTGTGAGTGCTAATGGTGGTGCTGTCGGTAGTGCTATTGGTGGCGGTGTTGATGCTGTCGATGGTTCTGCTGGTTTTGAGGTGGACGTTGGAACTGGCGTTGGCATTGAGGTTGAGGTTGGGGTTGGGTTTGAAATTGGGTCTGATATGTCGGTAGTGGGGCGCACGGCTGTCACGGGTGCCACTGTTCGTACCGACATTGCCGTCATTGCTTGGTATCGCTCAACCATGCGCAGTGCACCGTGGTTGTCCATCGCCGATGGCAGGTTCATGGCTTAACTTCTTTGTTGGTCTTTTGGTTTGTTTGAATACCGACGGTGCTGACTCACAAACGTGCTGGACCTTAGCTGCTTGGCCTTTAATTGGTCTTGGAGCTCGCGCCAGGTTTTGGGGATTGGCGCTTGGCTTTGCTCAACATCAGTGTCAGTTGCAAGCGTGTGAGACACATTGCGTAAAACGTCATCAATGGCTGGTTCTGGATTCATGGAGGTTCTCCTGATTAGTTACTAATTTGGCAACGATCGGGGTTCGGTTTTGCTCTTGAACATGTATGGCCGCTGCCGGCAGCGGCCATACATGGCACGGTTCAGTTAATTGAAGGGTTAGGTCTTAAGTGGTTAGTTGTTACTGGTGTCGGGCTAAGTGCTTAGGTACTGATCCTTGTAGGCTGCACGAGAGGGTACTGATTGCTTAAGGGCTGGGTTGTTGCGATGGATCTGGCGGTTGCCGCGGTTACCTCGGTCGCAGCGGTGACCTTGGCGACAGTGATTGCGCTGGCAGTGACCGGTGTAGCCGTTGTTGCTAGGGTCGGTGCCGGGGTCGATGCGACGGTTGAAAGGACGGAGGCCTTGGTGGTGAAAACGGAATTGATCATATCGACTGTGTTGTGATGGTTAGTAGGTCGAGCATGATGAACGATTCTTTCGCAAGAAGATATTCGCAAGTTTACGTAATTCAGCAACTTTTTTTGATGGTTCGTGTTTCAGTGACGGCGCTTGATGGCGGGTGTCTTTGTGGATCTGCCGCCAATACATGTCACCAATACACGTTGCAAAAACGTTGGGCGTTGCTGTTTTCGGGGGCTTGTCGGTGCTTGGTATATACGAATATCTTTTTGGTTGTTTGTCCGTTGGCTAGACCGTGATATTATTTCTTTAGACATTTCGAGTTGGGTCGATGCCCAAGCCAACCTGCCTACCCGGGCAAGGTGGATTGCGAAAGCAAATGTGGCTCCATAAGGAGCAAACAAGTAGGGTGCATCGACTCTCCCTTTCCAGGAGAGTTTTTTGTTTTCTGACCATACATCGTTAGACCCAAGCCTTGTGCAGGCATACCGAGAAACACACTACAGGGTCAATGGCCCTCTTGGCCCTCCTGGCCACCATGGTCTGACCTTGCTCGTCGATGAGCACAGTCTTGAGCTAGCGGACTTGCATCTGAAGTACGGCGTGGCTCGTAGTGCCTTCATCACTGCCTGTAACCCCCACAGTATGGCCATAACCGATGCAGCCAACATGGCGCGTCATGCCGACCTATCGTCTTATCTGCAACAAAGTGGGCTTACCTATCTAGAAGGCGTTGGCCAGCATCCCCACAACGCGTGGCCCGGTGAACCGAGTTACCTTGTATTAGGACTAGCCATGCCAGATGCAAAAGCCTTAGCAACGGAACTCGAACAAAACGCCTTTGTTTGGAGTGGTGAGGATGCAGTGCCGAAGTTGGTGCTGTTGAAATAACCGCTGGGGTAATTATTGAGGTGACTATTCGTTGGCTGTTGGTTGAATACGAGGTTTGGTTCGCCTAGCTGAATCAGCTCAAGGACCGGGGGGATTTGATCCAGATTGCCGTCCCCAACAGATCGTTAAAACGGCTAAATAGGAGAAGCATGATGTCTGTACTTGAAAAATCCACTTGGACTGAAATCCAGTTTGGCGCTGACCCAAACTACGCCACTTATGTGTCCCTGAGACCACTTGCGACGGATCCAGGCACCGTTGAGATCCGGTTTGAGACGACGTTTGCCAAAGCAAAAGATTCATCCAGCCGGCAGGTAAAAGGCCAGCATTTTGTCGGCAAGGCTGATCTGCGAGCGTTAAGAGACCAGATCAACGAGTTGCTATCTTGCGAGGACTCTTCCAAGCCATTACCTGCTGATCGGAGGGCAAAATGACTGAGGTTCTTTTACAGACATGGTTCGACTCTAATATGGCTGGTGATGAGTGGCGCTGGGAAGTCTACGCCACTTCAAACGGTACGCACTGGTCCATTAAAGCGCGACAGGTTGATGAGAACACGGGTCAGGTATATCGGGTGCGGGGTGCGTATCGTTTGAAATCTGCGCGAGGCATCGTGGCAGGCCTTGACCGGGTATTTCACAATGACATGCTGGGTGACGTAGGAATTGTCTGGGACTGTATCGTGTGGGGGTTCAGGCAAGTAGACCTCAAGATGGCCTCAGCAATAGAAGACGAGCTTGAAGGTGCAGATCTAAGGGTCTTCAGATACCCGATATGACGGTGTCGATTGCTGACAACAACATATGGGCCTGCGACTCCACATTAGGTAAAGTGACGCTTTTGGATTGTTAAGTACGTCACACCAGGCCATTGATGATTCACCAGGGACGTAGGTCAACACCGGGAATGCCGATTGCCTAAATGCTTTGATAACGAATTCAGAGCCAGCGCATCAACCACAAATTTTGTAGTTACTGAAACGACATGCTTGCGCTAGCACTTTGGCATAGGCAATCTGTAATACTGTCATTTGCTCGTCTAGATCGTCTCGAACTTGGATTGCGTGTCTAAAACCTTGTTCAGCAGATAAATGAATCCACATATATCCTACTTTGGAATCTTGAGTCACACCCCGACCACGTTCATACATGACTCCAAGGCTGTTCTGCGCATCTGCCAGCCCTTGGTCAGCGGCCGCTTCAATGGACTCAACTGATACAACAAATGCCTCTTGCTCTCGTAGACTTCCGAGCCTTTAAATTCCTCTGACTCGCTAAGAGGATGATGCCGAGCGATCGCTAGCCATACGGTTTGTCCATCTGCAGTTAATTTGTAAACATCGTTGATGGTCGATGGCCTAGCCTCGTTGCGGGAATAAAAGCGCGCAGAAAACGGTACTTCCTCAATAAACAGCAATGGTTCATCAGGGTTGGCCTGCTCGAGCGCGTAACGTGTGAGCCATTTTTCTGTATTGAGTATCGTGGGCTGAAGTGTCACCAGAATGGTGGCCACCAAAATGACCACCGGTGCCACCCATGCGAACAGTTGCAAAGGCCATTGTGCTTTTGCAAGATCGGTTCTTGTAGCCTCGTGCCAGCGTATTGCGCGCGCCAGTAGCAAACTAAAGCCAGCAAGCGATGGCAAAAGGTATGTCCACAAAATATTGCCGGAAAACGTGAAAAAAAGTGGTGTGATCAATGTCCAAGATAAGATGTAACGCGTGTTTGGATCTTTAAGTGCATGACCAAGAACCGCTCGCCCTGCTGTGGAGCAAAGGGATTTGATCAACAAAAATACCGCCGGTATCCACCAAGGAAATGCGGCCTGAATCCAGTAGTACCAAATGGTTCCATAGGGCGCTCGATGGGCACTACCGTAAAGATCACCACCCCATCCCGGTTCGATAAAACGCCGGAAGTGTTCGCCCACAATGAAATAGTCAAGAAAACCTGGGGTTTTTATTTCAGCTGCGATATACCAAGGCATCACGAGTATCAGCACCAAAGCGATCCCGCTGAGCCAGTGCTGCAGGCGCAGTTGCTGTATGGCCAAAGTAGGATTTAAAACCAACCATAGCCCAAGGGCACCGGCCGCTAGCGCAATGATCAATGGGCCCTTGGCCAGTAGTCCGATGGCGAGTCCAATAAAAAAACTGTAGCGCCAGAAAAGGCTTTTTTGTCGGTTGGTCAACATCCACCCAATCATGCATAGGGTAAAGCCCAGGGAGAAAAATGGGTCGGTTAGCACCGCCCCAGACGCTATAAACACCAGTGCGCACGTTGCATAAATGAGGACTGCCCACTGTGCCGTCTTCTGGTCAAAAATAATCAGCGTGCCTCGGTAAATGATCCAAATTGCCAGGGCAGTGGCAACCCATGACGGAAATCGAGCGGCGAACTCAGTTACACCAAACAGATTGAAAGAAGTGGCCTGCAACCAAAATGAAAGTGGTGGTTTACCCCAGAACGGTACGCCCGGTGAAAACCAAGGTGTAATCAAGTCGCCCGACGCCGCCATCAGCCGCGCAATCTCAGCGTATCTTGGTTCCGAGGTGCTCGCTAGTGGTATGAAAGTCATTGCCAAAAGCGAGCTTGCCGCAACCACCGCTAGGAGTATGAAAAAAGTTTTGTCGCGCAACACGTCGTTAAGTCTCGCAAAGTCCTCATTCGCCATTAGAACCTATTGAAGAAGGCAAGCGGCAAGGGCACCGTAAATTGGGTGGTGTTGTGCTTAGGTGCACATGCGCGACAGCGAGTTATCACAAGGGCGGGGACAATCTGCCCCCCCTTTTGGCTGCAAACCCTAGGGGTTGGATCAGCCTAGATGACTGGCGCGATAATTTCGATCATGGACTGGCGTCAAAAATTCGATCACGCAGTGGCGTCGTATTTATGTCCATGAGTGGCGTCAATACAGTGATCACTGACAAGGCCTAATGAGTGATTACAAAACCACTGCCAAGTCTAAGAACTTCATTGTCCTTGTGCGGGCGCCTTCTTACCGAACTACCGAGAAATCCTCGGTAGTTGCTATTTCTTCTAATTCCTCACTGGCGTAAACATTCTTTAAGTGCAAGCTAATGTTGTCAGTCACCGTGCCAAACAACTCTGCCATTTGTGTTTGCGTGAGCCAGACAGTCTCACCCTCAAGCCGTACTTGTACTGCCTGATCGCAAGATTCAAAGATGATGATGCTATTCATGAAGTTAGCTTAAGAAATTTGAGCAGTCGAGACCGACAAGCCTGCAAACCATTCAGCAAGCGACACTCATTGGACAGTTATAGAAGTGTAATGGATGTCCGAACCCCCATGCTGGGGCAGAGCCATCGGGTTTAGTGGGTGCCTGTCCCCCCTTAATGGGGTAGAGCCCATAAATGATGGTGCCCGGGTCCGGACACAGCAGCCGCATGAATAAAGGGTTTGCGCGAGTTTGGGGAAAAAACAATCTTCCCCATGCAAAATTTCACTTCGGTGTCAGCAGGGCGCAACAGGGATAATCTGGAACTGCAGGTCAGATTGGTCTTGTATGCCCGTTTTTGACATGGTGTCGATTTCGCCGTCACATCAGGGTCTGTTGACGTGCTCGGCCAGCGCGCATTTGACGTTGTGAGCCATGGGTGGTTACCCATTTCTCAATGTCGGTGCGTCGCCATCTTGGATTGCTACGTTTGCCATCAGAATCCAGTTTGAGACGGATGGCGATTGGAAACCCAGGTGTAAGTAAGATAGCCATCACCAAGACGGCTAGGCAGTCATGTCTTTTTACAGTATTTTCACTGAATTCATTTGTTGCACTTAATGCGTCTAAAGCGTTAACATATGTTCACCTTAGAAAGGAAAACATCATGCGAACAGTCGATCGAGTCCGCGAGGTTGCCCCACCCCTATTGAACCCTCACGACAAGGAGATGGTTCGAGCGGCTCAGCGTTGCATCATGGCATCGCTTGATCATTCTCGTGCTGCGTCCATTACTTTGACCACAGACACTGGGGAGACGCCAACTGTTGAGGTGCCGCCGGCAGCACTGAAGTTGATAGGTCAGTTGCTTGGTGCAATGAGCGAGGGACGTGCAGTTATGTTGGTGCCCGCTGATCAAGAATTCACAACGGTGGAAGCGGCGAATTTCCTCAATGTGTCACGTCCATTTGTCATCAAGGAAATCGAATCGGGAAGATTGCCACACCGCAAGGTGGGATCACATCGTCGTATCGCATTTGATGATCTGATGGCCTACGCACAAAAAATGCGTGAGCAGCAAGCAAGTGCACTGGAGCGGATGGCAGATAATGCACGCGAGTTGGGTCTGGAGTATTAATGGCGGGTCATGCTCGGTACACGGCACTTCTGGATGCCTGCGTTCTTTATCCCTTGGCGATGACCGATGCGCTAATGAGCCTTGCTACAGCGGGACTGTATGCAGCCAAGTGGACAACCAGAATTGAACAAGAGTGGATACGCTCTTTGGAGCGGCAGCGACCTGAACTTGTCGGCAGGCTCACGATACGGCGCGACTCGATGCGCCAGGCCGTGCCTGATTGGGAAGTAACAGAGTCTGCATGGGCACCGTTAGTTAGTGCAATCGTGTTGCCTGACCGTGATGATGTACATGTTCTGGCCGCTGCGATTGCTGGTCATACTGATTGCATCGTAACTTCGAACCTGAAGGACTTTCCAGTGGAGGTGCTACAGCCTTACGGCATCGAAGCAATCGACCCTGACACATTCATCGTCAATCAGTGGGAACTTGACCCCGTGCGCGTCATCACCGCATTCAAGCATATGCGAGCGCGCAGAAGAAAGCCTTCGGCGGGTCCAGAGGAGTTCGCCTATGCGCTTGAGGTTGGAGGCTTACCAGCCACGGCTGAAAGGCTGAGAGTCGCTGCGGAATTGATCTGAGATGGGCAGAGCGGAAAGTCGATTCAGCGTACATAGCCAGAACCCGTGATGCAGTTGCTCGCGCAATGAAGGTGGTCAAGATCTCTGACAAGAAGAAGCCACTATCGGGGAGTGAGTGATTACTTCCCCTGGGATGGGTATAAGAAAACGGAGATCCCTAAAGTAAGGTGGAGACCATTAAGTAAATCTTTATAAATCAATGGCTTATAAACCGTAGTGCCCTGGGCCGGACACAAAAGCCGCATGAATAAAGGCTTTGCGTCAATTTGGGGAAAAATGTTTGTTCCCCATGCAAAATTTCACTTCGGTGTCAGCAGGGCGCAACAGGGATAATCGGGAAACGCTAGTCAAATTGGTCTGGTACGCA
>Ga0209953_1000046_pt1 | contig 50780 bp, 67 predicted proteins | sample SalPonred_H2O_MG_FD_185713 | JGI IMG/M metagenome (GOLD analysis project Ga0209953, IMG submission 185713) | Salt pond water microbial communities from South San Francisco under conditions of wetland restoration - Salt Pond MetaG... | ecosystem: Environmental > Aquatic > Non-marine Saline and...
AGTTCTAGGCAAGTGCAGGCACATGCTCAGGTACAAGCACCCAAGAGTGTGAGCAGTTTGCGATCATGCTCAGGATCAAAGGCTAGGTATTCCCTGAGGACTCCTAGCAGTTATGTGAGCAGTTTCGACACATGCTCAGGTGCGACCTAGGCCCATCCACGGGTTAGCCCCAGGAACTTTTCAGGCAGTTGTGTAGCGGATGCCCAGCCGCAGCCCCGCACAGCAACCGTCCGGATGCCTGCGGGGAGAACTATCCCAAAAATCCAAACGAAAGACTGGACACTCTCGGCTTGTCCGATTCTAATGCCGTGGAAAGATTCCAATTCTTCCCGTCGGTAGAGTGCATGTACTTTCCCTTGTCCGACAGCCATATTGCCCTATCGGGACTCGCAGCAACCTTTGATGAATTATTCACGTAACCCGTTTCCGGAGTGAAATCAACCTTCTCAAACGAATTTGCGTTGCCACTCAACACGAAGGAATTGTTGCCCGCTATGATCGACCTGTCACCGATATTAGCCGCGCTTTGGATATCGGAAAAAGAATCGGAACAGTCTGCCAACCGCGACCAACTATTTGACGCAAACGGATCACCATTACTCTCGGCAATGGCAGTAACTGGACGCTGGCCAAGGCCAGGGGAGTAATACTGCAAAGCACACGCTCTGTTCAACTTAACGTCCCAGTAGGGGAAAGGTTTCCTGAAAAGAGACGAAAGGGTTTCTGGAAAAGGTTGGCTTGCGTACAGCGTCTTATTGGCCGTGTCGTACCTCGTTACATATGTTGTTTTTTGGCCCAAGATCAACAAGTCGCCATTTGGTAAGGCAATACCGTCATTTAGATCATGGACTGTCGGTGCGTTCGGAAGTTCTAAGAAGTTCTCACCATTAAACACATGAATGGAGGTGTATTTATGGGTGGATGCATCTTTATCGACAAATATTGCGACGTCCATCCCAGGAGAATAGACTTGCAACTGCCCAACATTGCTTGGCACATCAACTTTATTCCAAGACAAACCATCTTTGCTTTCAACAATTTCTGGCCCGTACGCATAAGCAAAGACTTTTCCCCCAAGGAAAAAGGTGTTTGAAAAAAAAGCGTCGCCTAAACTTTCACCATACTTCCATTGCAGCCCGTCTGCCGAAATTGCGCTCTTTCCGTTGCCAAGTATGGCAATAAAAGTTGGCTGCACGTTTTGATAAAACTGAGTCCATTTGCCCTGGCTCAAAGCGAAACCGCCTTCTACTTCCTTCCACGATCCGCCGACATTGACAAAGGGTTTAGATTCTTGCCAATTCCCATCTGAATTTACTGGCACGCCGCTCATTTGATCTGCAACCAAACGTCGCCATCGCTGCCACCAGACGGGGCATCCGTAGAAACCGTGATGTTGCGCATGCCCTTCTGCGAAGAAGAAGCCGAAGGTCCACCAGTTAAATCAGCCTTCTTGTACACGGCAGAACTCAACGCATTAACCGTGTTACCCGTATCCGTGATCGTCGACTCATTCTCCAGAACCTTCGCGACAACATCCACGTTGTCAGCAATCAACTTCTGCTTCAGGTACACGACCTGGTCGAACGTTGCCGAACCACCAACATGCAGCGGAGTTTCCGCAGCCTGACCATCCCGACCAATACTCACATTGTTATCGGAATCAATCTCCACCGTGCGAGTAGTCTCCGTACCAACACCAAGAGCCATATAGTCAATCGCGTTGATCGACAACCTGTCGCTGAACTTCGTCACCCACGCCTCAGTCCCCGCACCCTGGTGCGCGAACTTCACCATCGAAGCACCATGAATCGTGTCACCCGTAGGTGACTGAACATCACCAGAGTTCACCGTCAACCCAGGACCCTCCGGATGCTGATCATTCGGACCGACACCCAGCAAACCCATATCCGACTGAACCAAACCCAACGTCTGCGACGTTGAGTCATACGTCAACGGGGCATCAGCAGAGTTAATGCCAGCCGGGCCCTGCGGGCCCACATCACCCTGCGGTCCACGCTGCCCCTGCGGCCCCGTCGGTCCCGTCGGGCCCGTGTCACCCTGGTTACCCTTCGGCCCAGGAACACCCTGCGGGCCCTCCGGGCCCTGCACACCACGGGGCCCCTGAGGCCCTGTCGGGCCCTCAGGACCAACCGGACCCTCCGGGCCCTTAATGTGCCCCACGTCCTCCCAAGAACCCGTACCGTCCGTGACACCCCACGTGTACAAGTCACCCGGATCAACAACGTAATACGTGTCACCCGGCTGCATCCCCGTCATTTCCTGCAAATCAACCAGCGTCGCAACATGGCCGCGCATATAGATCCCAGGACCGATAGGTCCCCGTTGGCCCTGCTGACCCTGCGCACCAGTCGGGCCCACCGGGCCCTGCTCACCCGTGTCACCCTTCGGGCCCTGCGGGCCCGTAGAACCAGGATCACCCTGCTTACCCTGCGGGCCAGTAGCCCCAGCCGGGCCCTGCTCACCCATTGGACCCTCAGGTCCAGCCGGGCCAGTAGCACCCGTAGAACCAGCCGGACCCTGCGGGCCGCGACCACCCTGAATGGCGGGGAACTCGCCCCGCTTCGACGGGTCCTTCAAATCCTCAATGAACCCAACCCACTTGTTGTGTTCATCAATGTGACCGGACTGTCCGGGCTCAAACGTCATTACTGCTCCTACGCAATCGGTGCTGGCTTATGCGCTTCCAGGTACGGCTTCGGATCTTCCAAGCCGCCCTCGCAAATGAAAAAGTCTTGAAACTCGTCGTTGTAGTCGTCCACGTAATGGACACCTTTCGCACCGTCCTCAATGGCGGTGCGAGCCTGAGCCATCGTCAAGTAGTAGCCATCCCGGCCAACCTCGTAAACATTCCCCGGCCCATACTCCCGGAACGCGTCATCGCGTTCCAGGTTCGTTTTCACAAACCGGCCGTCCGTGAACACCCAGCAGCCCTGCGGTTCACCCGCATCGAAATCCATCCACATCGGATTCCCATGCCAGCCAATATTCGGGAACAACCCGGCATAAGAATTCGAATGAGTGCGTGGCCTAAACAACGGCACAGTTACCTCCCTTGGAAGTGGAGGAGGGAGCCCCCCTTGGGAAAGGGCCCCCTCCTCCGGTCACGTTGATCAGCCGTTGGCGCAAGCCACGAGCAGACCAGCGTTGTTGTCGTACGTTTGAACGCCGAAAGTTCCGATCCAACCCAGGCCAGCCAGGCGGTTGAACTTGTCAGTCGTCGGAGTGACAACGGTGTGCGGTTCCTCGACGACAACGTCGCCGATACCTTCCGCACCAAGGAACAGAATGTTCGCTCCGTCGGTAGGTGCAGCCTCGATGATGCTGTTCGCATCAGCGGGGATCTCGCCGCCCTTGTTCAGGCCACGGAACTGCGGCCCTTCAATGAAGCGGACACCCTCATACACGCCAACGGTTCCACGCCAAATTGGCTCGTTGGAATCGCGGTCGAGATGTGGGTACCTCCATCCAGCCACATCAGTTTCCTCACGCAGTTTGACTGCGATCTCCGGAGTGATGAACGCGTTGTACAACCCATCGGAGTACGGGGCGACACCAAGCGAACGCAGATGGGCGACGATGCGGCGAACCGAATCGGAGTCCAGCGACAGCAAAGTGTCGTTCGCGTAGTCAACAACCGCGCCACCACGGTGACCCGGCTTGATCAACCCGTGACCACCCGCATCCTTGAACATGAGGTCTTCCTTCATGTTCCCATCAGCGGTCAGAGTCGGATCACCCTTCGCGAGGATCTGCGCCTGACGGAAGCCACCATCAAGGAAGCCACCCTTCAGCGAGTACAGAGCCTCCATGTAGACAGCGTCAACCGTGTCCCGCATGTTGCGGCCCACGTACTCCGCCTGCATCGGGTTGATCTCCGTCCACGAGAAACGCTGCAACCTCTGCGTGACAACGGTGGAGTTGCCGTACTCATTGACGGTCACATCCAACTTGTCTTCCAGCGGCGGCAACGCAACCGCGTCCGGGTCCGCGTACTCAGACAGCGGAGTCTTAGCCAAACCAAGACCCTGCGCGCCCGTGCGGAACATCGACACGGTGCTGCCCGGGTAGGCAGCCTGATCGACCATCCGCACGTTGGAGAACTGGCGGTACATCGGCTCAAAGCGGAGCCGCCACCGGATCACCTTGTCGAAAGTGGCCTTAACAATAGCCATTTCGTTGTAGGCTGTGGTTGAACCAGCAGCCAAGTTAGTGTTGGGGGGGTTAACGGTTAGCGCACCGTCAACACCAACACCTGAAGCAGTTAGTTCCGGGCCGGAACCAACACGCATGGAATCATTGAGATTCCCCTGGGCAGACATGATCTGCCTCCTTCCATAAGGGTTAGCCGCCTTGCTTCAGGACCGCCATCAGTTCCTCCATGTTCTCCGCCTGATCAATCCTTGTCATGATGTCCTGCGGAGGGAGACCCTGAGCGCCCTGCTCAACGGCGTTAATGCGATTAATTTCTGCAGCCGCAGGATCTGCCTGCGGCTGGGTTGGCCCACCGAACACGTCGGCATATTCATTCAGCCAATCATCAAGAGCATCCGCCTCGATGTCCTTCGGAACGAACGCAGCAATCTTCGGGTTTAACCCGCGCTGCTGAATGGATTCAGCGAGCGTCTGCTTACGCCGATCCGCCTCAACCTCAGCGAACTTACTAGCGAGTTCATCTCGCTCTTTCGTAAGTTCCTTGATCTTGGCACGCAACTTCTTCGGCAGGTCAGCCGAATCGTTGTCTTCATCGAACAATGCGTCGTATTCGTTAGACACATCAATCACCCTTACTTCCATATCGTGATGGTTCGCCACACGTTCCACGTCCAGGGGAAGAGGTGGAAGAAGTGACTATCGGACTAATGACACCCACCGGGGCCGACCGATCCGGTTGGGGAACTATGCGCCGTAGCGCTGTGGAGGTGGCGGGATTCGAACCCGCGTTCCAGGGTCTACCCTCGTGGGGTCTTGAACCCTGGTCGAAACCAATCCACCCCCGGCCTGTTTTAACCGAACAGAATTTGTTGAGCCTTCGGACCCCAATCACCTGGGGTTGGAACATGCCACCCGTGGTCGGCCTGCCAATTGGCGACAGCCTTACGCGGGTAACTCTGGTGATATTTCACAGGTTCGCCGTGGAAATAGCCCAGGTCTTTCAACCGGCAAGCCAGCCGGTACGCAGCCAGGCTCTTCACGCCAGTCTGCTCAGCCTTAATGACGTTCTCGTATGCAGGCACTTTTCCATCCCAGTACCGGGACGGGTCATCGTTGCCATGCTGAATACCCTCAGAGTCAATCTTGTGCTTGCGGAGGAAAGACTCAACGTCCTTAACAGTTGTGCCCTTCTTCAACTCCCAATGCATCGGGTCATAGTTCGACCCATGCCAGTCGCCACCCCAATTCACCAGATCGCCGTACTTGTTCTTCATGTAGGCAATACCACGGTGATGCTTCGGATGGTCACTATCGAAGAATGAGCGTGGCGCAGACATGGCACCCTCATGCGCCCAATCCAGATCAACGGCAGTACCGCTGGAATGGTTTGACCAGTTGCTGTTCAAGCGGGACTTGCGGTAGTTGTAGCCACCCTCATCCCAATGACCCCGGTCAATGCTGGTCACATGCTTGTCATAGTCATGCGCTAACGCTAGGAAAAACGGCAACACTTCCCGGCGGGTAGTCAGTTTGCGGTGGGTGCCGGGGATCTTCCCGGTGGCGAGCATGTCATGATCGCGTGGACCGATAACGCGCCAATTGTTTATTGACCTAGGCATCAGCAGGCTCCAACTCTTCCTCGTCATCCCACGTAAACGGATCCCAAATATCAGGATCCCAATCAAAAGGCCCCATCAACATGGTGCTCCTTCACAGCAATGTGACTTCCACTTACATTTCGGACAAAACCAGCGATGCCACGTACCGTCATAGAAATGACCACAGTTATCGCAATGAATCAAAACCGGTTCACTCCCACGAAGATGACTACGCACCCACTCGATCACTTACCAGACCTCCGGCTGACAACAATCTTCCCGTTACGTTCAGTAACCCTCATGCCAGCAGCCTCAGTCTGTTCCTTCAACTGTCGATACTTCTCCGCCGCCGACAGGCGACTCCTCGACGGAGCCGCCTTCCTCGACGGGCTCACCGACCCCGACCGTTTCTTCGGGCTCGACTGATTCCACACGTTCTTCGCCACCAGGTGACTCCTCAATAGTCGCCGACACTTCCGGTGTCGGCTCAGGCGTTACATCCACAACCGTCTCTTCCGTCTCCGTCGCTGACGGAGACGGGCACGGGGAAGGCTCAGGGCAGTCACACACAACATCACTATTCGGACCCAAAGTTGGGCCTACTGCGCGGAACGGAATCGTTCCGGCAGTAACGAGGGAGGCAGCCCCGAACGCCACACCGAACGCAACCGCAACCGCAATCACGGTTTTCACGGGACCGCCCCCCTCTCTAGTTAGTTACTACGGGGTGGTGGGATCGAAGATGACGGTAGCCATACCGTTCACTTGCTGCGCCTCAACAGCGTTGCTGAGCGTCAGCGTCCCAGGATCGGTGTCAGCCACAATGCTGTGGGAGACACTTGCGATGGACTGGTTAGCCGCATCGGTGATATCAATTTGCAGCGTCTGGGTTGCACACCCGGCAGCAGTCACATCCAGGCCAACCACGTTCACCGTGGTGATCTGGTAGTCGTTTACTGCTGCGGAATAGGTAGGCGCACCCAACTCCACTACATAACCGTCGCCGTCGCAAGTAGCGACGGCATCGGTGCTGGACACCACGGACGAAACCGTGGCCCCTCCAACAGCGGCGAAGGCAAATGCCCCCGCCCCAATTGCCAACCCACCAAGTGCGCCGACAATCGCATAAGCCCGCTTCTTACTGCGTGGCTTCTCAACATAGATGACCTGTTGATCGGTCAACTTTCCTCCCTGGGGAAGTAGGGAACTGCATTACATATTCATTTGTGTTGCCGACAGCAGGGGTAGAAGAACTACCCCCCCGCTGTCGAGCGAAGCAAAAAGGAACTAACTACTTCTTGCGGCGCTTAGCCGCCGCCTTCTTAGCCCCGATAGATTCCTTACGGGAATCCCTCTTCTTCACCATCTTGCGGACATTCTTAGCCGACATCTCATCCATGCGAGCCTGCATGCCCTGCTTCTTACGGGTTGTCTTCTTCGCTGCCATTAGCACTCTCCTTGCTGATACTTTGACCAGAGCCAGCACCAACAGGTGGAGTAACCGGCAACTGATCTTGGACGTACATGGGCACGCTGGAGTTCCCCCTGCGAGCCCATGAAATTGCTTGCCACAAACCCGTGGCACCAGTTGCGATCAAGACAGCACGAATAAGTGCCTGGACTGCATCTTGATCAACGTTGATCTGCGGATCAACAGCGATGGCAGCCAAAACTTCGAAAGAGAAAACCGCCACCCAGACTGAAGCCCAATCAGCCAGATACCTCAAAACTTTCGTGTTCTTCATCTTCATCGACCTCAGGGGAAATGTGTTGGTCTTCGGTTTCCTCAACAACAGCAACCTCGACAGGTTCCGTCTCGCGCTCAGGCGCGAACTTCACGGCAGGGTTCATGACGCATCAACCCGACCGAACCGGGCATCCTTCGGATTCAACCAAGACGCAAGAACCGCTACAGCGGAAGATGCGGCAGGGATAACCCATTGCTGCCAATTATCAAACGAGAGAGTTCCCGTGTCGGACCAGTCAGCAGTCATCACCACAAGGAACGTGCCCAAGAAAACAGACAACGCATGCCCCAGCGGCGTGTTAGCCAACCAATTTTGAATCTCTTTAGGATCCATTACTGCTCCAGTTTCGTACTTGTCGAATGCTTAACGCGCTTGCTTCTGCTTCAACGCGCTATTACTAATAGCGGAACTTCCCGAAAAGCGGGAACGTTCCTGACTGGCGAAACGCTTCTTACGTTGACCAGCCTCAACAGCGCCCGACAACCCGAACGCTTCACGAATCAAATCCGCCTGACTTGCTTCCTCGCGAGCCAACGCAGCGATCCGTTCATAAGCCTTACTTTCATTCGAAACCGTTTTGAATGTCGCAGACGACATGTCAAACGTTGAACCGAACTGAGTGCCAGCGATCTCGTCACGCAGAATGTCACTCAAACCAACACTCTGAGCCCTAGCGCCACCAGCAACATTCGCCTGAGATAGTCGCTTCTGGTACTGCGCATCCAAAGCCTCAATGGCCCGCTCCGGGTCGAGCACATACTCGACCATCTCAATATCCGTCAAACCATAAATGCTGCGCAGTTCCTGCTTAACGAAATCATTCGTGTTGTAGTTAATGAAATTCTTCGCAACGGTAACCCGGTCCGTTACTTCCTGCGGGGAAACATCGTTAACGATCCAGTCCGTGATGTCCTGATTAGTTCCCCAAATGGCTCCATCCGGAAGCCCCGATAGGGCGTTCCGGTAGCCAGACTCCAACGCCACATACGCTGCCGCTGTCGGCTCCGGGCGAGGAGGCAGACCCTGCGCGGCACGCTGCGCATTGATAGCACGCAGTTCCTTAATAGCGGGGAACCGGTTATCGAAAGCCTTCTGATACTCCGGATCCCTCGACAAGATCGACATGATCGTGTCGGAGTCGTTATAACCCTGCTCAACGTACTTACGTACGCCACCCCACAAAGACATCAAACCGCTCGACTGGAAGAAACCTTCCATCGAAGCCAACGCAGCATTAACACGCTGCTTCTCCTGATCAGCGGCTAAACGCTCATCCTCCGCTTTACGCCAAGCACCATAATCAAAACCAGAATCCTCACCGCTAGAAGTCTCCGTCGTCCCCGCTGTTTGGACAGGGCCCCACGAGTTAGCGTGATTCACCACAGCAGCAGCAACATTCGCGTTACCCGACTGTTGCGCATACTGGTACGCCTGCTGAGCGAAACCATCAGCAGCAGCACGATCACCACGGTTAATGGCGTTCTGCGCTGCAAGCATCACATTCTGCGCCTGCTGCGAATACCAATTGATAGCCATCACACCACCGAACCAGGATCGTTAGAAAGGAACCCAAGATCGCGGAGGAATTTCTGCCCCGTGTTCAACAAAGTGTTCTTCCCGTTAGTTGTGTTCTGCCACTCCGAAGACTGCCGAAGAGCAGTCTCAAACTCATACAACGTCATCGCCTTAGGAGTGCCATCCTCCGCAACACCGTTCAACGCCTTCGAAATCCACGGATCATCCAGACTCACATCGCCCCGCTCCAGCACACGCCGCATAGCCGACGTGTACGGAGAGGCAAGTTCGTTCACCGAAATACCGGCCTTAATCTTCTCACCGAAAACAGGAAACCTTTGAGCAGCCTGATCCCGAATCGTCTGCTCCCAATAGTTCTTATCCGTGTTATTGAGGGCGATAGAGTCCGCGACCTGCTTGTACCAGCCGTCACTAAACTCAACCCCGTTATTGATCGCTAAAGAACGCAGCGAATCCAACGTGTCATCGATAGCACCCGTCGTACCCTCGACCCCTCCCGGGGCGAGGAACGACACCACAGCCTCCTGCGACCGGTTCTTATAACCGCCATAAACCCAACGGCGAACCATTTCCTTACCGGCCTCAGTATCCAAACCAAGAGAATCAACCGGGATACCAAGGTTCACCGCAGAGTTCTTAATCTCCTGCCGGGCGTTCTCTAAAGAACGCTCCCACGGCTCCCCACCTTCCTGCTCCTGCTTATATGCGGCAAGGGCGGAAGCAGTCTCATAGCCCGCGTCACGTGCCCAGTTCTTAACCGCAACTTTAAATCTTTCCGCTGACCATTCCTGGCGGACCGCCTCTTCGAATAACTCCTGCAGTTTCGGATCCGAATCGATGACAGCGACCGTGTATCCGTATTCAGCGCGAGCCGCCTCAACGGTGAACGGATCCGCCATCGGATCATCAGGGTTCTTCTCGTTGTACTTACGGACCTCTTCCTCCGTCAACAACTCATCGTTGTTCGTGTCCGCCTCAGTCTTCTTCTTCGCCTCAGGCTTCTTGTCCTCAGCCACTAGTACTCCAACTCGTTAATGACCTGCTGGAACGCATCCATGTAGGTGGTGGCTGCCGCATACTCACCAGCACCCTCCTGGCTTGCAGCCCACTTCTCAGCGAACAAAGTCGAATCGAAACCGCCAGTCTGCTCACTCGTCGACGTAGTACCCGCCTGGGAGCGGACACCCTTCGTCACCGTCTCCACCGGGTTGAACCGTTCATTACGGTTCAACTGCTTCACAAACTCCTGGATCTCACGATCAGACGCACGACGACCAAGATACGAAGCAAGCGAATCGTTCAAGATTCGCTCCGCCGTTGAAGCGTTCGTCAAGTTCAGGCTCTTCGAAACGTTCGTGAAAGCCTGCGGGCCGACACCACCAGCACCATTCGTGGCACCGCTGCCGCCGTTGCTTTGCTTCACCAACTTCCGCAAAGCCTCCTGCACGCTTTCACCCGTGACAGCCGCCATCTGCACCGCATCCCGGAACGCGCCACGAGCCATAGCAGGGGTCACCTGATCGGTTCCCATCATTGCTTTAGCGGCAGAGTACGAAAGTTCCTCCACGCCTTTACCGGCAACGTCACCGAACGGACCCATCGCTAGCAGGTCACCCTGCGAAACGAAATTGTTTAAACCACCAGGTGCATACGCGTCACCAGACCCGAAAATGTTTCCATCTTTGCCGCCCTGGAAACCTTCAACGGAAGCCTCAATCTTGACTTTCTGAGTGGGGTTGTACTGCCCTGGCAGGTATCCCCCGGACGAAGACTGATTAACACCCTGCGCTGCTTCATCTTCCGCAGACGCTTCGTTTAAAGCAACCTCTGCGTCATCCTCACTCATCGAAGGCAAATTCTGGCTACTGTTACCGCCTTGACCGTCGCGTGGTGTCGGAGTTCCCTCCACACTATTCGGGTTCTCCTCCGGGCCGTTAGCACCCATGAACCGGCCAGTTGGTTGCGGGGGACCATTAGGCACCCGCACCATCTCCACGGCACCAACCGGGATACGACTCCCATCAAGATTGTCAATAGTCGGATCCGTCGGAGAAGACTCGTAAGCCTTGTTCCCATTATTGGGATCAATGTAGTAAATGTCAGCCATTAGAAACCTCCACCAAATCCTCAGTCCTCAGGTACTTGTCACCGCTGAAGAACCGACGATGCATGTAACGGAAGTCATCATTAATGTCGCCAATGTTTGACACCCGCTGCTCAACCACTCGCTTCAAAGCAGCATTCGACTTCGCATCAATATTCCCCGAACCACCATTAGCGGCAGCCTCTTCCAACTTCTCAACAACCCAATTCCGGATCGTCACGAACTCCTGAATCGCATACACATACTGCTGCTGACGATTCATCTCCGTATACGGAGTGTCCTCCGGAGGGCCATACTCACGCATGAAGTCCTCATCGTTCAACACCAGATACAAAGCGTTAACGGAGTTAACCCACCGGCCACCATTAACTTCCTGGAACTCCGCATACCACGGCTGGAACTCCTCAGACTGCGCCATCTTCGCAACAATCTTCCGCTTAGCAAGATTGATCACATCAGTAGAAGAACCACGCTGCTCAGCCAAAGCCTCAATACGAGTCACCTCAGCGTTGTACTTCTTCCAACCCAACTCGATCCGCGAATCCGTCTCCAGCAGGCTCTCCGCAGCACCACCACGGAAAGTACGACCACCCGACCCAGGGATCGGGCGGTCCATCTGCCACGCATACACATTCGGATCGAAACCCTCGCCCGTGTTGAAAGGCTTCAACACCATGTTTATGTACTTAGCGTCCGGGCCGATAGCAGCCAACTCACCAACCAGCGGCTCAAACTTCGTTGCCGCCTCATACTCACCAAGGTCAGCAGCCATACCAGACTGGTTGCCGCTCTTCGAACGCGTGTACCGGAAGAACTCCTTGCCATACCGCTCAATGAAAACTGCTTCCATCTCATCCAGCGACCAGCCCTCATCGAAACCCTGCTGCTGAATGGAACGCCAACCATCAATATAGAACTGGTACTTCGACTGGAACTGTGGACTGAACGGGGCTGTAGCCGAAACAAGACTGCGGAAAGTTTGGAACTGCATCGCATCCTGAACAGCGTCCTTATACTTCGGGGGATCACCAACCCTGTCGTTCAAATCCCAATCAGTCATGCGGGTGCGGTGAATCTCCGCAGCAGCAGAAGCCAACTGGGAACTCGACTCGCCACGAAACTGCGTGATAATGCGCTTCGCCCAAGCAGGCGCATACTGCTCCACGGCAGCATCAATCAGATCCTTCTCCCGCGTAGGCTGCCCGAACGGGACAGCCCGCGAAACCAAAACCTCACCCAACGTCCCATCAGTAACAATGGTTTCCTCATCGTTACCAAGTTTGAACGTGAAATCACCATTCGACTGAATCATCGACGTGATGTCCGGCCGGATCGCCGCAAACCACGACAACGGCACAGAAACCAAAGGCGACGAAGTAGGGATCAACGGGAACTCACCCTGCAGCATCATGTCCACAGAACCCTTAGGAATCTTGACCGTGGATTGAGGACCGATCACGTCCTCAAACCAACCAAGATCCTCCTCCGGCACCTGGAAGAAAATGCTCGACGCATTCGAAGAACCCAGTTTCCGAACCATCGCCAACGTCGGAGACGAAGGCCCCGACACCCGCTGATTATCATCATCAACAGTCCAACCAGCACGATCCGGAGCCGAATCAACCATCGCATACCGAACCAGATTCTCCGGCCGCGTCTTCGGAACCTGATACAGCCAGAACTTCGCGGCACTAGCCCAAGCCGGGAAGAACGGAAGAATCAACCGCATCGCGTTAGCGAAAGTCGACACACGTTGAATCGTGTACAAGTTATCCCGCAAAGTAATCAACGATTCCTCGCGAGCAACACGAGCCATGTCCTCCAGCATTTGAGGAGTAAACTCCTCAAACCCCTGCTCCGCATAGTTGTCAACCTGCTGCTGCATGCTCTCCCGGAACCTATTACGGAAGAAAGGAGAACGAGCCAACTTATCCTCAGGTAGCGTGCCAATCACGCGCATGATCCCACCGATAGCACGCTTATATAGGCCCTTGTCGTACTCGACCGCGTTCCCCAGGAACGGCTGCAGGCCAGGTCGCGGACCAATCCGCGACCGAAGCAAATCAGCAGTCACCACCTTGTTCGGGTCCAGCATCGCCTGCTGAACCAACTCGTCAGGGAAATACGTATCAAGAATGCTGCGACGGTCAGCGAGGATCGCGACCACATCGTCACGCATACCCTCCGTCAGAGTTTCCCTCGACACAAGATCCTTGAACTCTTCAAAGTCAGGAAGTTTCCGCAAAGCGGAACGGCCACGATCTGTCTCAAACAGTTCCTGAATGATCTCGTCGTCAGTCTTCCCTTTCAGGATCCCCTCACCGATCAGGTCGTTACTGAAGTGACGCTCACCGAAGTTAGCCAAACCATTCCAGTACTCATCCGTGTAAGGCTGCAGGACCATTTCCCGCTGCGTCATCTTCATGCCGCGACCAGTCATGTCCGCCAAACCGAACATGTCCGCAGCAACACGATCATTGCTGGAAATCAACTGTTTCCACAACGAAGCCTGCTCCCCGAAAGCAGAGGGGATCTCCACCTCGCTCTGCTCGAAATCGCCATTAGGAGTTTTCGTCGTGTACTTCAACTTCTCATTCAACTGGCCGCCACTCCAAATAGCGCCGCCAGTCTTCTTACGCTTCGTCATGCGATTGTTTAAACGCTCCAGCGCCTTATCAACATTCGCTTGACGTTCCGCAACCTGAGAGTCCAGGCTCCTAGCCTGCGACTCCAAATCCTGAATCTTCGTGTTCGTCTCGATGTAGCGATCCGACTTCGCCAACATCACCTGAGCGGCACGATCAACCTCGTCCTGAGCCAACGCCGCACCATACGCGGCACCAGCATCGCGAGTACCAATCAACTCCGACTGTGACAGTTTCTTACCATTAGGTAAAAGAACATAGTCGAAACCATCATTGGCCATCTGCACCGCGAGGCGGGCCTTAGCCGCCTCCGGAATGTCCATCCCCTCCATTACGCGAGGAGCAGTATTAACATCCAGGCCGGTACGTCGAGCGATCTCTAACGCGTCAGCGTTAACGAGATCCAACACCGGACCGACCTCATTCGCTGGAGCCTTCGACGGCATCAACTGCGGAATAGACTCTTCCGTGATCTCCGTCGCAGCGCCAGGGCGGAAGAAAACTTCCGCCTCATTCGAATGACCCATAGCCACAATGTCCCCACGACGCACCACGTAGTAACGCATCGTGTCATCCTGACCATAACCCCGGCCCTGCCAGCGAGGATCCAGCGAACCATTCACGTACGGGGCACCCGAATCCGGTGTGCCCCGGCGGGCAATAACAACCTGCTCATCGAACCCAGCGTTCCTCAACTGCGTCTGCAACGTTTGCTTATACGTATCATCAGTCGCAGCGAAAACGAGATAGTCACCTGGGAATTCGCTGTCCAATACCCAGCCATCCATGCTGGCCTTGATGTTCTCATCCAGGAGAACATCCAAGTCATCATCGATGACAGACGCGAACTCCCTCACGGCCTCATCCGTTTGGCTAGCGCCAAGACGCTCTACCGTCTCATCAATAGTGAACACGCCAGGCTGCAAAGCCTCCTGGTTCACTTCCTCAGCAGCCTCCGACATCCAACCCGGGTAATTCGCGTCGATGTTGTTTCCGCCGTTGTAAACCTTGTCCGTCGCCAACTGCATCGAGTAGCCGCGAGGCGCGGTGAAATCAGGAGTGATGACCTTGCCGTAGCCGTTCTCCCGGGCGAACTCCAAAGCCAGTTCCTTCGTGATACCGGAACCAGTAATGGTGCTGGGATCATCAATAGCGTTAACGAGCGTTGCTGCCGGACGGGACTCCATCGGCAAAACACCAGAACGCAAACCAATAGGCGTTGACAGGATTTCGTCACGGCCCAACTTGGCGGACATTTGACGATCAACAAAGTCCATGTTCCGCGTCGCAGAGGACTGCTGAATATGCGTACCGAAACGCTTTTGATGTTCAGTTGCCTGGAACATCAATTGACGCATACGGTCATTGAAAAGATTCTGCAAGTTTTGGATGGAATCCATCATGCCCATGTCTGCGCCAGCGTCCATCCGCCACGCATCCCAATAGCGGTACAGGCGGTCACCTAACGGGCCCCCCTGTTCCACTTCACGTACGATCCTCGTGACCAGATCATTGGCTATCCTGTCACGCATAAGGTTGACGTAATCGTCGTAGTCGTATCCCCTCTGCTGCGCCACAGCGCGCAGCAGCCTCTCATAACCATTGTCTCTAGCGCGTTCCAAAATTGAATCGAAAGCAACCCCAGGGACTTTCCAGTCAGCGATCTCACCATGAGCGCGGTAGATACCAGATGCGCCATTATCGAACTTCGCTAACACAACACGACCGTCGTCCAATGTTCTCAAAAACATATTCTCGCCAGCCGGGCCAAGAGCATCAAAGTTCATGATCAACGCGTCTTCCGCGATCATCGTGTGAAGAACCCGATCCAAATACTGCGCCTCTTTTTCCGTCAAACCACGTGCTAAAGCCTGACCCACCGACTCGTAGGAAGACATGTCCTCCATGTATGACCCGTAGGCGAAACGCCGATCCGGTGTTTCGTCCGCGAATTTCACCATCGTCGACGAGCGACGTACAGGAGCAATCGAGTAATCCAAGTCAATGAACATCTCCAGGAAACCCTGCGCAGGATCGTCATAATCCTTCACATAGAAATCCTGCAACCCAGTCGTGTCAGTCCACACGCCAGAGTTACGCCCATACGTGTAGCCACCCAGTTGACCCTGGACACGCTCATTCATTGTCGGGAAAACGCGAGGCTGCTGACCCGTTGGCGCTTTCCACGCGGCAGCAGTCGGCACCGGGAGAGCCGTATCCTCTTCACTTAACGTGACACGGTAAACAGGGACACTCTGACCCTTAGCCTCGTTCCACTCGTCTCCAGTTTTCGTGAGTCGTACACCACGAGGCAACACAATCTCTTGCTCATAGTTGTTGCCAATGAGACGGTCGAATGACGCGTACGGGACACCAGGGTCAACATCTAAAAAGTATTTGTAGTCAGTACCGTCAACACCAATGAACGCAGGGTTCGTGCTTGTTGACAAGTAGGCTGGGGTTGGGCTGTCCTCCAGGGCCGGGAAACCACTCTCACGGTAAACACGCATCGGTTTAGTTCCCGCTACAACATGCGTGTTCAACGTCACGTAGTCCATGCCGGTGATCAACGGAGCCGCGAAATCATTGGCATCTATCGGCCTGCCATCCCACAAAGCACCATTAACGTTGTCGTAACCGGAAACCTGGTACTGGTTCATGCGGTAAATGGACTGGGCTAACATGTCGAAACTGTCCTCAGCGTCGAGTGGAACTAATGCGTTCACCATGTCACGGAACTCCGTGTCATCCATCAGATGACCCTTTTCCCGTAGCCAGTCCACATACTGCGGATCCGAAATGTCCGAAAGCCGCAACTCAACTTGCTTACGAACAACCGGATCCAGTTCCGCAGCCTTCATAGTGCGGGCAATATCAACAATCAACCGTGCAGGCGGATTCGCCTCCATGCGCACACCAGGCCGGTCAGTTAAATATGTTTCCATATCCAGCCACGCTGGGGCACCATCGAAGTATTGCCACTCATCCAAGCCAGTCTCTATCTGCGACATTGGATCAAACATGTACGGTTGAACACCGCTGGTGTTTTCGTTCCAGAAAGGATCAAAGTAGCGAGGGTTGAAAAACCTCGATCCCGACTCCTTAACTTCTCGCTGGAAGTTAATATGTCCATTCTTCAGATAGGACCTGGTCGCATCTTTATGCATACGAAGAAGGTCGAAAGAGGGGCGACCCCTATCGTTAAATTTCTTATCGAAAACATCGTCCGCTTTGCTGCTGCGCAGTCGAATAACAACAGGAACCATTTCGTCCGCGTTGTACTGCGCAGCGCCAAGCACGCGCCGCGCACCATCAGCCAAAACCATTCGACCGTCATAACCTGACGGATCACCGAACGCGTCAATAATGATCGGCGAAGTCCACTCCGACGCTGCTGCCCGGGAAAAATCAACAGGATCCACCGTGTCGACCGTGTTGTACAGAGTATCTTCGAAGATCTCTGCCAAATGCCCGGCTTTCACATAACCGATTGCGTCGTTGTACTTCCCGTACCCACCAAGCGGGTCCGTGATACGAGTCATCTTCGGGTAATCACGGACAGGTGAAAACGTGTAAACGTCAGAATACTGATACAGGCGCTGCCACAGTTCATCCCAGTAAACACTTGGATCCATATGCACCTGGTTCCAGTTGTCACCGAAACCACCAGGACGCAAATCAAGAGTGCCACCACCGACCTGCATCCGTGCGCCACGGATGCTGTCAATAGCATTCTCCGGAATGATGTTGATCTCATTCAAGATCGTTTCCGGGTTGCCGCCCTTCAAATAGTTCTCATCGAACCACGCCATCGGATCATGCAGAACCTCATACTTGCCGTTCTGCGCATCAATAACCCGAACCGGGATACCAGCCTGGCCACGTGTCTGATCAAGCCACCGCGACAAAGCAGTCAACTGCAAGCGAGCCTGACCTGCTGGGCTACTGTCGAACTTGTTCAGGTCTTCCTGTGTCAGCCATCCACCGACACGGAAATCATCACGGATCGTCTCATCAACGGTTTGCCGTTGAATCGACGCGAACATGTCATCAGCGGGAAGACCCCTAACCCAGCCCGCTTCCTCCAAACCCTGCACCAAAGCAGGATCAATCAGGACCTCATCAACGTTGTCATAGAAATCACGTCGACGTTCAATCTTCCCCTCGATCCGTTGCCACACAACGGACTCACCAGGCTGCCTACGTTTCGCCTCCTCGCGAGCAACCTTGATCGCGGACAGGCGGCGAGCCTGCGCGATCATCGCCTCACTCTTCGCCTTCTCCTCAGCGATCTTCTCCTTAACCTGGCTGCTCAACCGAATCCGGTCAGCCAAAGCAGAAGACTCAGCGTCCAAAGACTCACGCAACGCACGCATCGTGCCCTTCGTTCCATAACGCATAGGGCCATGCACAACGAAGTTCTTCACGTTACTCAACCGGTCGGCAGCGTTCGAAGCGAGATTCACCCACTTCATGTCATTCGCTGAAGCGACACCGCGAGCGTTCTTGTAACCGGGGAACTGCGACGCATACGCCATCTCACGCAAGTTCGACTCAGCAACGTTACGCAGCGTGTAACCCAAACGCATCAAAACCAGAGGACGCCAAATCACGTCAATCGTGTTCAAGATACTTGTCGCACTCATGCCAACGTTCGACGCGGCACCCGACAAGCCACCCTTGTTGATGCGGAAAGCCTGATCGATGAAACGGAAATCAAGCAGAGGCTTACCCTCAGCGAGATCAGACTGGAACTTCGTTCCCTTCAGTTTCTCCTGAAGGTCCTTCACCACATGGATCTCGTTACTGGGTTGATCCCAATACCAGCCCCGGTCGCGGATCTGATCCGCGATCCGGTTACGCATCCGGTTCACACCCATCAGCACGTTCTCAGCCTGACTGAAATTCAAGCCATAAAACTCAGCCATCTCCATGAACATTTGCTTTTCGAAATCATCGAAAGCAGCCCAACGGGAAACCTCATCAGGTGCCGAAAGGACACGGTTGTAGAAACGATCACGGAACTGCACAGCGGTCTCCAACCGCTGCTGCTTCACCCACGCATCAAACTCGCCACTCGCAACGAACTCATCCCACCGCTCCGGCGACATCGAATCGCGTTTCTCATTAATGGCACGCTTCGCCGAAGGCATCCAATCGCCAGCAACAGGATCAATCAAAGCATCATCAGCGACACTCGTGGGACGGCGAGACAACTTCCGCAACAGAGGATTAGTTGTTAAAGCCGACTCCATCTCAATAAGCGACTCACGAGCGTTACGCACCTCAGCCCAGCCACGGATCCGCTTCGTACGCATGTACGAAGCGCCACCCCTAAACACGCGGATAGTGCGGCCCCACGTGCCGCCAGCCTGATACGCCTTCGAAGTCCACAAGTTCTCACCCGTGATCCGCTCATAGCGGGCACGAGCCTTACGTGACTGAGACTGGACACGAGAAGTGCCCATACTGCCGTACTTACCAACATTCAACTTAGAGATACGGACAGCACCGCGACCGCTCGCCACACCAGTAGTGAAATCCACCGCTGTACGGATCGGATCGAAAGGCTCCAGAATGTCCTGCGCCTCATCGACCACCTTCTGCAACTGGTCATTCTGAGCGTTCAAACGCTGCAACCAGTTATCAAAATATGGGGTTAAACCACCAGGAGTGTTCGGGGAAGTGATCGACTTGCGGCGTTGAACCTCTTCGATCTCCGACAGCAACTCTGCCCGTCGAGACTGCGCATACGTCAACGCGTCAAGGGCCGTGAAGTTCTTCCCACCAATGTCGAGAGTTTGCTCATCCATACGGGCAGCGATCCGGCCGATAGCGTCCTGATCGCCACCAAGAGCCATCAAAGAATCAAACGCCTCATCAGCAGTTTTAGTGGAACCAAGAATGTCAGCGACCAAAGCCGGGTTCGAAGAATCCAATGCGATCTCATGCTGAGCCATGTACGTTTTCGGAGTGGCAGCGATCTCCATCGACAAGTCATAAATAGCGGTACGTCGCCCAGCCTCACCAGCAGTCTCCGCGAACGACTTACCCAACTCGAACTGGGCACGGGCCTTCGTCCGATCCTTCAAAGAAGTCATCCACACCGTGGTCAACTTCTGGGCACCCTTACCGGCGACCTTGAAAGCAAGCACCTCAGGTGCCAGCCACCACGCCACGGCAGCATCCAAACCACCAGAAATCCAGCGGCCCCAACCTTGATCGGTTGCGGACTCCAACTGGCGCATGTCGCTAATATCGAACTCTGATGACAAACCAATGTTCGCGGAATACATGCTGCGAGAGTTAGATTCCCTCGCCAGGTTCCGGCGAGAATCCTCAACTATCGCCTCATCGCCTTCCTCATTCCAGAAAGGCTGATTCAACGTACGGCCGATAGTGAGCATTCCCGTTTGGCCGATAGTGATGTCGTTGTTCCACACCATGTCCCACGTGGAAGTGATGTCGTTCCATTGGAACCCGTCCTCTAGGTACGGGTTCAACTCCTGACCACCAGCAGTACCCAGGCCACCCATCGTGACCCCAGGTATCCCGACCTTCAAATTGTCGCCAGGTTTCGTGGCACCGCTCGCGATAGCGGGAGCGTTCAGAAGCAAACCGAGAGTCGAACCGGCAGTATTGAAAACACCATACGATGCTTCGATACCCATCATTGTTCCCATGACAGGTTCAGCAAAATTGTTAGCGACGAAACCGGAACCAACATCAGGGTTACCAGCATTAGCAATATTCTCTAGAGCCCGCCGCGACTCAACAGACCCATCCTTGGGAACCTGGTTGATCTGGTAGACACCAAGAGCATCAGCGGCAGCCTGACCAATCATCCCCGGAGCGCCACCAAGGTTCGAAACACCAACTGCCATGCCACGCAGCCAACCGACAAAACCGTCGCCGCCACCCATGTCACGCAAATACTGCGCAGCCTGAGCGTTACCACTAGGACCATACTGGCGTTCCCGCTGACGCTGCTCATACTTACGACGCGTCTCCGCGAACTGCTCCGGAGACTGCGGCGTAACCGACGCACGCCACTCCTCAACCGGACTACCAGCACCCTCATTAGCGCGCAGCAACTGCTGCGGAGAAAGATTAGCCACCCTGCTCACCAGCCAAAAACGCCAAAACCGTATCCCGGTCCTGCGGCGATTCCCATTGCACCTGAGCCAAAGCGAAAACAATCGGCGAATACGTCAAACCAAGCGCATCCACGCCAGCAGCCACATTCTCAACAAAGTCAGCATTCATCTACTGCTGACCCCCATACGACTCCAAATACTTCGTGAACAACTGAAACGAACGCGGCACGTTCTCCTGCTGCGCCAAAAAACGCATAGCAGGCAAATACTTCGCCATAACCTGCATGTCCTCAGCCATCACATCAGTCAAACCCTGAAGACTGTTAGCGCCCTCACCAACCGGAACACCCTGAGTCAACGGTTCATTAGGACGCATCGACGGGTCACGCAAACCAGCAGGCGGAGCCATCGCAGGACCAGCACCAGCATCCATCATCGGGTCAGCGGCCATAGGCGCACCACCCTGAATCTCCTGAAAAGCCTTCTGCTCCCCGTAAGCAGCCTCACCCAGTTTCATGCGCGGCTGACCAGGGCCCCCATCAGTACGAGCCGACAACTGGCCAGGACCGGAAACAGGCGCAGGATTAGTGGGAATACGTTCACCACCTCTAGCCATCTTCACCTACCTCCGAATCAAAAAACAAGTCATCAATTTCAGCCAACAACTCTTCATCTTCAACGTCACGCTGCAACGGGCCAACATCAATCACGCCAGCATCAACAGCGGAATCAAGAGTGTTACGCCACACGTCATGCAACCGGTTCACCATGTCGTTAGCGACATCCGGCTGCCACGCAGAACCCTCAGAAACCAACACCGCATAAACCTCACCAACACCTACACGCATGATGATGTCTCGTGGCTGCGGCATCCCAAGTTTCCCTTCCAAAAAATATTTACGACGCGACAGCAGGAGAGGCCACCTCACACGTGGCCTCTCCCACCATCAACACGACAACTACTTGATCGGACCAACAGTCTTCGGTTGCGTAACCGTGACCGTGTTATCCGGACGCTGCGGGAGGAACTCCAAGTTCCCACCCTGCGCTGGCGCGCCAGTCGGCATACCCGAATCAATCGGCTTAATGTCCTGCGGCGCGGAACGCGGATCAGGGAGGTTATGCCCACCCTTATTCGTAAGACCGAAATCAGCCTCGCTCATGTTCTACCTCCTCCCTATCCGATAGGTGCTTGCCGTAACGTCCGAACCGACGTTCCAGCGTTCCCACCCCCGGTAAGGGAGGCGAGCATCTGCTGCATGCCAGCAGGATTAGGGGCCCCACCCAAACCAGCGGCACCCGGAGGCGCGCCGTCACCAGGAGGCGCAGGCTCACCCGGGGCAGGAACATCCGGCTCAGGTTCGGGTGGGGCAAAAGCAACCTCAATGGCCGCTTCAATAGGAACACCCTTCTTACGCTGATCAATAAGCGATTGGACAGCCATCACAACTTTTTCTGGGTCTCCACCCTCAACAGCCATCGTGGGGATCGCTTGCGCATAACCAGCGACAGCCTGCAAAGCAGACTCCCGCAGGCGTTCCACATCAATGACGCGCTCCTCTTCAAGCACGTCCATCTGCACCGGAAGATTCCGACGCAAATAAGACTTCGAAAACAAACCAGCACCCAAACCTTGCAAACCCCACACCAGGGCACGGTTCGGATCCAAACCAGCCATCACGCCATACTCAGCGGTCACGCCACGCTCACCCTTAATAACATCCTTCGGGGTGTAACGCAGTTTGTACGGCGTACCATTCGTCACCGACGAAACCTCTTTACGCGTCGACGGCCACACCTTCTCATCCAACTCCAGGCACATCGACAACGCTTCCGCCATCGCATCACCCAACATTGATTGAGCAGTCTTAATCCGCTGATCAAAACCACCCATCAACGCCTGCACGCCACGACCAGTCACCACACTTGAATCGATCTGGCCAGCGCGAGCGTCCGGGAAACGAGAACCGAACTTCAACTCCTCATCAAGTTTGTTCTCCGTGATAAGTGAAGCCTGCGGCAAATCAAGACTGACCCTGCGGATACGTTCCGGAGTTTGAGAACGGAGGATCGCATCCGGACCGAAAGCCATCTCCTGTACGTCTTGGGGGAGCGCTATTGGTGCTTCGACTGCTTTCTGGGTTGCCTCCAGCGAAAGTAACGCAAGTTTTGCTTTCGCTGCGAAAACCCACAGCACATCATCAAAAGATCCACGCGGACTGTCATCGAGTGTGGGTCTTCCAGCAATAACAACAGGGATACGGTCGAGGCGGTTACCTACTGTGGAAAGAACAACTGCGTCTTCATCTGCGATGACGAGTCGTTCCGCTTCTTTATCCCAGTAGCGGATCATTTTGATCATGGGGTTTTCTTCGGTGCCCCATTCGCTTCGGCGTTCAAACCTGTAGGCATGTTCCGGGAACATTGCTGCTAGTTCGTTAGCGCGGCGGGAGAACACTCGCAGATAAGAGGTGAGGTTCCCGAAGCGGTCTTTAGTGAAGTAGGAACCCATCGGGTTGTCGAACTGCAGGTAGGGCGCTTGTGCCGTGTAGTCGGGTTCGACGCGGATGGGGAGGAATCCGTAGGTCATCATGCGGTCTGCGGCTTGCACGATGCGTGTTCCCAGCCGGGAGTGGTACACGTAATAGTTGATTATTTTGGTGAGTTTGTCGGCGCGGGAACGTCGTGATTCGTCCAGGATGGAGTCGCCTGCTGCGGAGAATGTGGGCAGGGTGCCGATGGATTCGGCGAGGTCTTGGGCGACGACATCGATGGTGTTGGCGACGATGGGTTGCGGCCATTCGCTGGGGAAGAGGGAGCCGTATAGGGCGCGTGCGTTGCCGGTGCGGACGAGTTGGACGGCACGCATGCGTGCGTCACGGTCTACGTTTTCACGTTCTAGGCGGTGCGACAGTTCGACCACGTCTTGCGCAGTTTCAGCCACGTGGCTCCTTCCAAAGTGTTGCGTAAATGGTTCCTTCCTTGGTGTTTGTCAACGGGCCAGGTCATGTCCCTGACGTTGGAAGGTTTACGCGTATGTGGTTTGTTGTGTGAAGATTTCGTCTAGGTCGACGGTGTATTGGCGTTCCCGGTCCCCTTCGGAGCGGAACGGGTTCGCTGCGAAAGTGGCGCGGCCGGTGGATCGTGATGCGACCTCACGGGCGCGCAGTTCACAAAACCATAAAGCCATCACCGTGTCGCATTTGCGTTTCCGTGCTGGGATCTCCGGGTTCCAGGACACGAGTTCTTCGACGAGAACTTTCACGCCGTAGTTCTGTGTTGATGGCAGGTTGATCAGGTTGTCGCCTTGGTGTTTTTTTGTTCCTTGCACGGTGGCGGTTGATCCGAACAGTCCAGCCATGGATGCGACCCCGAATTCTGGGTCTTGCTTGTTGTTGCTGGTGTGGTGTGGTTTCACGACGATTCCCCGGTTGGCCATGTATTGGCCGATTTCCTCGTCGTACACGAGGAACCCTTGGAATGCGTTCGATTCAATCACCCACTCTTTCGGCTGATATATCTCTGTCATGGAGTAGATCAGTTCGCGGATTTGCGCTGGGGTGGGGCCGGAGAGCACTTTCACGTCGAGTACGTATCGTTCCCCGGTTTGCCGGTCGATGCTGTAGGCGACGGCGGCGGTGTTCCCTGAGACCGCTGGGTCCATTCCGCATACGACATAGTGGCGGTCTGTTCGCTGCGGGTGCCCTTTCAGGTTCGCGTTCAACGGTCCCGCTTTGCGGTATCCGTTGACGGAGCCGTTCACGGCGACAATGTCGAACGTGGCATCTTCGGCTATCGGGTTGTTCATGTAGACGAGGGACCATTTCTTCGCCCCGACCTCGTTGCGGACGCGTGCTAGGCGCGGGCCGGTCCAGCGGGGGTAGCGTCCGTTCTCGTCTGGTTCGTCGTTGTCGGCGAAGGGTTCATCAGCGACGGGCCACAGCGTGACCCAGTCTTCTGGTTTCTCTTTATATTCCAGGACTGCTGGCATGGACAGGTATGTCCATGGCACGACTCCGTCGGTGTAATGCACCGGGTTGGTGAGTTCGCTGTACAAATCGACTGGGGCGACGCGGGTGCCGACGACGAGGAGTTGCCCTTTGGGGCCTAGCCGGGTGGCTACTTCCTGCACTAGCCATTCGCGTTGCCGTTCATGTTCGCCAGCGTTGGACAGGGTGACTACGTCGTCGAGGATGATCAGGTCGGCGCGGGCTCCGTAGATTTGGCTGGCGAAACCGATGGCTTCCAGGCTGGGGTCTTTCGCGTCGGTGTCGCGTTCTAGGTAGATCTTGTTCGCGGACCATTGCTCAGCGGTCGCCCGGAACCCGTCTGCGGGTCCGAAGGCGACTTGCATGTTCGCGTACCGGGGATGGGTGAGTCGTTGTTTCACCGCGTACACGATTTTGCGGGCTAGGTCCGCTGACTTCGAAATGATGATGACGGCAGCGTCGGGGTTCTTCAGGAGGGTGTAGGTGACGTAGCCGATGCTGATCGACATCGTCTTCCCATGGTTCGGCGGCACGTTTATGATCACGCGTTTGCTGCCGGAAGAACCTTCCTCATACGTCATCGACGGGTGAAGGAAACCAGGCGAGTCCCCGTTCAGAATGTCGACCACGTTCTGCATGTGCGGGTACACCTCGTTGCCCAGGTACTCAGCGGAGAACGCGGAGAACGACGGCATGTCCAAGTCCTGAAGGGACTTGTCTTTCTTCTGGGAGCGGATCTGATCGATCAGTTCCGCCCAGTCTTTGTTCTTCCGCCGCTGCTCCTCATACCAGGATTGTGAACGCCCAATAACTTCAAGAGCGTTTTTGATGAGGTAGCGCTGACGCATCAAGTCAGCGAACTCATCCCGGAGTTCCTCCGGGGTGCGCATGTCGCGAGGTTTGAAATTAGCCACGAAGTCTTCTTTCCCATCTGGAACCAGAGCGACGCTCCGGGGAGCCGGAGCGGAGCGTCGCCCCCGAAGTAGTCGAACCCGGAAAGGTTCGACAATCAGCCAGGAGAGAGTTCCCTGCTCTCGACTGGCACCGCGTCGGTCTACCGACCGACTAGTAGTCGAGATAGGCATCTCGACAACACCGCCTTGTCCCCCGCCTGGGGGACAAACCGGACAAAGATACACCCCTGGCCTATATGAGGGACACCAAGGACTACGTAAGTAGGACTTGGTGGCCCTTCCAGGCCTTGCGGCCCTCCAGGGCCTACGTAGTGGAGCGAGTAGCGCCGCTCGCATCTAGGCGATGCTCGCTCCGTAGTGAGCGCTCTCACTACTAGTGAGCCCTCTGCAACCGCTTACATAGTCACGTTGCACGGCGTTTCACCCCCCACCGTTACCAAACCGTTACCAAGAACCCCCCGTAGCCCAACTAAACCCAGCCACCCAGCCACCACCCCCACCAAGGACCAAACAGCAAAATTTACCGGGGGATGGGGGTGTAGGGGGGCGCGCCGCCCCGCAAACAACCGGGGGTCAAACGTCCTAGTTTGTCCGAATTTGTCCCGATTCGTGGTTACCGGGGCAACCGTGCTTCGCAATCGACCCGGGACCCCCCCCGGGGGGTGAGTCGGCAGACTCACTCACCCTGCCCTCGTGGCTTATGGGGGTGCTGTGTTGGGCCGGGTGGCTGCTGTGTATGGCGGTCGACATCGATGTCGATGTCGACTGGCAGTCGAGCCCGGATCCGGGCTCGACACGGGTCGAGCGGGGATCGATGTCGGCTGTCGGTCGAGCCGGGATCCGGGCTCGACATGCTGTGGACATCGATGTCGATGTCGACTGGCAGTCGACTGCTGCGCGGTCGACGCGCCGTCGATTCGACATGGGTGTCGATTGTCTGTATCGTCTCCATTGCAAGCACCAAACAACAACCGATTGTGAGGCAATCATGAACGCAACACCTACCGCTAGCCGCCCGTGGGATACCCCGGAATTCAACCCGGCCGGCCATAACGGCGGATGGATGGTCACGCTGCGCTGCTCATGCGGATGGCAGTACCGATTCGAGGCTGTCGATGTCGAGCAAGCGATCCAGGCGCACGAGGACCACGTCGATTCACAGTACGTCTTCGCCGGTCCTAACCGGCACGACGGATCCATGTCGTGGACCCCGCTGTCATGAGGCGAAACACAGCAGCCCGCACCCGGGCTGCTGTGTCGACCCGGACTGTCCGCCCGGGTCCTGATGAGCCAAGGACAGACATGAGAGGAATCACCATGACGACAGCACTCACCTACCCTGAGCGGTTGATCCGCGATGGCGAATTTGGCGAGGGACTCAACCTAGGCGCGTCGCTCGACATCGACGCGCTGCGGCCCCGGCTGCGGGCTGCGCGGGACGCGTGGAAGACGTACCGGGCTGCGCACGGTTTCAAGCCGGACGCGGCTGCGATGCTCACCCCGCCGGATGCTCAACCGAAACTAGGTAAGAGTGAGACCCCGGCGTACGGGCTCATGCTTGTACCGGCTGCGGGTCTCCCGGCCGAATTCTGGCCGGGATCCCGCCCGGTCAATGTCTGCCCTAGGGCTAGTGCGGGCTGCGCTGCGGCGTGCCTCGCCTACGCGGGCAAGGGTGCCATGAGCACAGTCCAGCGGGCCCGGGCTGTGCGGACCGGGTTTCTACTGGCGCACCCTTTCCACGCCGGGATCCTAATCGGGCACGAGGCTGCTAAGGCTGTCGAGAAGCACGGCGATATCGCGCTGCGGCTTAACGTGCTGTCGGACATCCGGTGGGAATCGGTGGCCTACGGCGGGCTCATGGCGCTGCGCGGGCTAGGTGTCCGGCTGTACGACTACACAGCGTGGATGCCGCAGCAGCGCCATCAGGGCGCGCTGTCGATGCTCGACTACTCACTTACCTACAGCGCCAAGGAACCCGCACACACCCCGGACGATTACCTAACCGGGGTGCTGTCGAGCGGCGGAACCGTGGCGATGCCATTCACCACGAGGAAAGGGCAACCGTTGCCGGAATCGTGGCAAGGATTCCGCGTGATCGATGGTGACCTATCGGATGCGCGTTACGAGGATCCGGCGGGCGTGGTGGTGGGGCTGCGCCAGAAGGGTCGAGCGGTCGACGAAACCGGGTTCATCCGTCAAGCCTGATTGCAAGTGCCTAGCAGCGCCGCACGGGGGTGCGGCGCTGCGGGGGACTCTCAATCGGGGGATCCACAGTCGAGCCCGCTACGGCGGGCGAGGAAGGCGGAATCATGGCGGTACGCACACACACAGCGCGCATGAGCGCTGCGCGGTTAGCCCGCGCATACGCCGCGCACCATGAATGGCGCGGCACGCGTGGCGGATGGATTGTCGACCGGGAGGGGCGACAACTGGTCCAAGGGTGGACGAACCTAACCGGGCTGCTGGTGGGGCTAGGTGTCATCGAAGAGGGCACCGGGATCCTGTGGGGACGTGAGCGGGCACTCACCCCGGACAGTCCTAGCCCGGTCGACCGGGGCAGGCGGATGGGCACCCGGCTGCGGGCTGCCCATTACCGGGCGCGGGGGTGGCGACCATGAGCGCACAGCGGGGAAGCCGCATCGTGAAGGGCGACCGGGTGACGGTCGACCTAGGGGAGGGGAACCCGTACACCGGGAGGGGCGGGCGGGTGGTCTCTTTCATCCCTCGCTCGAATCTGGTTCACGTCATGGTGGCGGGGGCACTCATCGCGGTGCCGTTGACGGGGCTGGTTCGGGAGTGAGCCGAAACCGGGGCCGGGTCGAGCGCGTCGAGCGCTCGATGCGGTCCTGGTCCGGGGCGGGTGCCGCCGTCCCGCTGAAGAGGCAGGCAACTATGAGTAAGGAGCGAAACCATGAAGAGGAAAGAACTGGTCAAGGGAGTGGACTATGCGGTGCAGCGTCTCTACGCCCGGTCATACCGGCCGCACCCGGACCGTCTCACCTATGTCGGTGAGACTGAAGCGAGGTTCGGCAGCGGCTACGTGTCGTCCGAATTGATCCCGGCTGACTCGCCGGAGGCTGAGGCGCTCGACCGTCGCTTCGTCGATGTCGTCGAGGTCGACGGGAAGTGGCACTACGTGCGCACGTGGGGCTACAAGCCGGGGAAGAGCCGCCGGGCTGTGTTCGTGTGGTGGACACAGCACTCGACCCCGAAGTTGATGGTCACGGTGATCCCGTTCGGGGAGTCCATCGAATGCACGTGGGCAGACTACGAGCAGATTGTCCGTGAGCGGACCCGCGCTCACTTGGAGCAAGAAGCCGCCAGGGATCGGCGACGTGAGTACAACATGGGGCTGATGATGGCTGCGGTGGAGATCCTCGACCAGGTCGAGGGGCTGGACTTCTACCGGCTGTTCAGCGTGGATCGTGACAAACTCGCGGAGTACTTTGATGGCGAGTACGAATGGCGGCCGGATTACCTGTGGAAGAGGGCAGCGCCGATTGTTCACGCTGTGCTGGTGACGCATGGCTGGGATCCGGACCTGGTGGACCTGGCGAGGCGGTGGTCATGAGCGTGACGGTGATGCTGACCGACGAGTCGGCCGTGACCCTGCCGTATGACGATGCTGTGCGGCTGTACATCCGACTGCGCTGGGCGTTGGACCGGGCGCAGCGTGACGCAGACACAGATGGGGAGGGGTCGTGAGCGCTGTGCTGGTGCTGCTGTTCCTAGGTTCGGTCGCTGTCGCCCTGGTGCTGGTGCATCAGGACGGCATGCGGCTGGGCCGAGAGCAAAACGCTGACCATGAACCTGAATTTGACACGAACGTAAGAACCCGACAGAATCATCCCTGTAAGTAATTCCACTACACGATTGGAGCACGACATGGCACACGAACTAGAGATCCGCGAAGACGGCAGCGCCGCTGCCTTCATGGGCCGCACCCCCGGGTGGCATGGCCTAGGAGTTGTCGTCGACGACGACAACTACGACATGGAGCAGGCGCTGCTCATGTCCCGCATGCGCTACGAGTTCTCCCTCACCCCGACCGTGGTCGAGGTGGACGGGCGGACCGTGCCCGTGGCCAATGACAAGCACGCTGTGCTGCGCCGCAACATCGATGACCCCTCCGACATTCGCGCCTTCGGCGGGTCCCTGTCGGAGAAGTACAAGGTCCACACGCTGCTCGACATGTGGGGCTGGATCGATGAAGTGCTGGGCGAGGGAGCCAAGGTCGAGACCCTGGGCAACCTGCACGACGGCGCTCAGTCCTTCGTCACGGTGCGCATGCCCCAGGGTGCGTTGCAGGCCACGCACAACGATGAAGTGGCCATGTACTTGACGGTGTCCACCCGCCACGACGGTGGCGGTTCGACGACAGCGTCGGTGTCCCCGGTGCGTGTCGTATGCGCAAACACCCTGGCCGCAGCCGACACGGCAGCGGTCACCGGGAGAGTGTCGGTGCGTCACAACATCGACCTGGCTGAGGCTAGCGAGGAGGCAGCCCGACGGGTGTTGCGGATCGCTGACCGGCAGGCTGAAGAGGTGGAGGCGCTGTACTCCACGCTGAAGACCGTGGAACTGGACGCTGCTGCGATGGAGAAGATCGTGCATGACCTGTTCCCGATCCCGGAGCACGTCATGAAGAAGTCCTACGACGACATGACCACGGGTGAGAAGCGGCAGTTCTCGCTGGGCTGGAAGGCCCGCACGGGAGTGATGGATCTGCAAGAGTCCAGCCCGTACCGGGCTGAGGGTTCCGACGGTTGGAGCCTGTACCAGGCGGCAGTCGAGTACGCCGACTACTACGCCCCGGTTAAGGGCAAGGACCTGGACAAGCGCCGCGCTGAGCGGGTGCTGGCAGGGAAGGCTGACGGGGTGAAGACCCGGGCCCTCGACCTGATCTTGGCTCGCGCCTGATCGCAAGATCCAAGCAACGCTGCAGGGGTCGGGGCGGTGAGCCCCGGCCCCTGTTTGCGTCTTACGGGGGTAGACTGGTGCATATCGACACACGAGGAGAGACACAACCATGGACATATTGACGCTGCTGTGGGAGTCGTACACGACGTACCCAGCGCTGCCATTCATAGCCACCGGACCGCTGATCGTCGTGATGATCATCGTGTCCCCCATCATCGGGCTGGTCTTGACGTGGGGGTTCGTGTTGGGGCTGCTGGATCGGCGGAAGAGCAAGCCGGTGCCACGGTTCTCGCACGAGGCTGCTATTCAAGATGAACTGGCCCGAAGGAAGCGGGAGCGGGAACGCATAGAGAGGATGATGAAGGAATGTCGAGGAGAGACGAGACAGTTGCGGTGACGATGACCCGGTTCGAGGCTCGCACCCTGGCGTACTGCCTGGACCGCACGTACGAGGAGACGGTGGGAGAGCCCGCCGTGAAGATCGCTAGAGAGTTCCGTGACATCTTCATGGCGGCGGCGAAAAGCGGGGAGGCCATCGATGCGCAGGACTGACATCGATGCCTCGACTGGATCGCAAGAACCAGTCAAGGCGACCACGTTTGGCTACTGCTTGGACGGGTTCTGCTCGTCCTGCCCGGTGACCATTCACGTGCAACGCAAGGAAGGCAAGGACACCTACGAACGTAGGTACATCTGTGACTGTGAATGTCACAGGAACACATCGAAGGAGGAATAAGCATGTACATATATACGAAGCGGGGAATGGTGGCTGTTGCTGCCTATGACCCGGAGCGCAAGAACCGTGCCACGTGGCTGATCGATGAGCAGCGGGAGATGCTGCACGACGAGGCGGCTGCAGGGTCACCGATCCTGCTGGTGCGGGGCTGGCACAACCAGGTCATCGCTGACCTGGTCGGGTCGGGCACTTGCGTGTACTACGACCCGGACGCTGACTACCCGTACCGGGCTCTCGTGCGGCCCGGGGATCTGGCGAGAGCCGTGGCACGGGAAGTGTTCAACATTGACTACCGGTCGCTGAAGGTGGCGGTCGGCAACTCGCACGACACGCTGTACTGCGGCACGTTGTGGAACGTGCATGAGGAAACGAAGGAACGGCACGACGACCGCATCGAAGAGGATGAGGAACTGCCGGACTTCTTGGAGTACGTCGACAGCGTCGGCTGGATGGACGACTTCGATCAAGAGACACGTGACCGGATCTTGCGTAGGCAGGGTTTCACGATCAATCGGGGTCAGGACTAGTGGCCCCTCGTACTCGCGTTCTTCGTGATGCCCGACCGAATGTGGAGGTGACGTGGGTGAAGCAGATGCCTCGTCGAACATCGACTACGCGTGAGCAGAACCTTGCCCTGGCCCGGGAGATTGCCTCCCGGCCAGGGAAGTGGGCTCTGGTGAAGCCGTACCCGCCGACCGATAAGGGGTACAAGACAGCGAACTATCGGGCGAATGACATGCGCAGGCCGAAGCATGCGTTCTCTCAGGTGGGCTGGTTCCAGTATCAGATCCGTTTCGACCCGTTGTATGACGGGAAGGTTGAGGGTCGGGATGACGATGAGCGTGGAGCGTGGCTGCTGCTGGCGGTGTGCCGGGAGAAGCACAAGCGGGATGTTGAGGACATCCCGATGGAGGAGCGGTTCTTATTCACGACGGATGGGGAGGAGGCTGCTGGTGCGTCGGTCGAGGAAGAACGAGAGGGAGGCGCTGAAGCAGATTATTTCGGAGCCTAGTGAGGACATGGATCAGGTGTTGGCTGATGGTGCTGTCGCCGTCATCAACACGTTCATGGATTCGCGAGAGTTCTATGTTGTGGGGTTGCGGTTGGAGGGTGGACAGTCCGGGCTTTACGGCCCGTACTTGTCCAAATCAGAGGCTCAAAAGGCTCTCTCCCGGCTCGTAAGCCCGCTGCCTAATACGGAAACGCAAGCCGCCATTTGGCGGCTGTATGACATACCTGAGGAGGTTTAAATCATGGCGAGAAAGAGAGTGCTACCAACCGACAGCACGTTGGCTGACATGGCGACACGAATGACGCATCAGCAGATAGCCGATGAGGTGTATCGGCAGACTGGTTACCGGGTGGGTAGGTCGAGCGTCTCAGCAGCCCTGTCCAGGGCTGGGGAGACAACACCGAAGCCACGTAAGGCGACGGTGCCGTGGCGGGTGGCTGAGCGGCACAGCGGCCGCTACCAGTTGGTGATGCTGCGTTGCTTGGATCGACGCAACAAGGGCGAGTCGATGCCGCTGGAGTATGAGCGGCGGTTGAATGCATGGCTGGCTCGCATGGATCGCGACAACGCTGTTGTCGCTTACTGCCGCTCGACTGATGAGGGGTTCTTCTATGTTCCACGTGAGCCTGGGGATGTGGGGTATGTGCGTCGAGAGGAGATTGTTTAGCGCGCATATTTGCAACACCCTGCCAGTCATGATTTGACAGGCATGCTACAATCATGTCATCGCTGCAAAACCAAAACGAGAGGAGTGGCAGCAAATGCGCACACAACGAGACACCCAACGAAGCAAAGTCTACGCAGCCGAAAACGCCTGCTCATGGACACAGTTCGGCCAAACCATCCCCACCGACCAACTCCAAACCTGGGCCTACAAAAACGTCTTCTCACGAGCCTGGTACCGCCGCCGCTGGGGCAACCACGCACCACGCATCACCACCGGAGCACGAGGCAGAGGACTAGCCCGGGGCTCCTACCTCATCAAACTAGGAGTCGCCTCCCGAAACCCATGGGTCATGTGCCACGAAATCGCACACACCCTCACCCCCACCGACGCAGGACACGGCCCCGAATTCGCACGCGTCTACCTCTTCCTCGTGGAACGAGTCATCGGCAAAGCCGAAGCCAAAGAACTGCGCGAAAAATTTCGGGAGCACCGCGTCAAAGTAGCGCCAGCAAAGAACCTGCTAGCCATCCGCTTCGCACCCGGCGAAGCACCCGCAGCAATCAAACCACCGAAGCCCGCCAAGAAACCACGACGGCCCCGCAACTGGACCCCCGCCGACGTGCGGCGAGCCGCCGCCAAAGTCGGAGCAACCGTCCACCACGACAAGAACCCCAGCAGCGGCTACCCAGTCCGGGGACTGTGGGATCTCGACGTGATCGCACCCGAAGGATACGAATGGGTCAGCGAAGGCTGGGACCTCGTCGACATCGACGAGACCCGAACCATCCTCAGCACCTACGCCTACCCCGAATCCGCCTTCACCGGCAGCGACCGCTGCCGTGAACTGATCACCCAGATCGAGGCCGGAATGCAAGAGACCAACAAGTCTGCTACTGTCTGAGAGTGACAGCGCCATGGCTGTCGCTCCTCTCGAAGAGGAGGGCCAAGATCTCCCCCGGTCTTGGCCCTCCATAGAGAGAGCCCCAGGTGAGCACTAGTTAAGAGCGTCTAGTGCGTGGGAGGGGAAGCCCCACCTGGGGCTTTCTCTTTGCCCCAATCACATGTACCAGTACGCAAGCCACAACACAACGAAGCAGGCTGCCCCCGAAAGGGCAGCCCACAACAGGAACACATCAAGCACCGTCACCAAGGTCGAGGGCCACCCAAATAATCAACCATCGACTTCAACGCAGACTTCATCCTGCGCTCCACCGTCGACTCACTCATGTCCAGCATCTCCGCCAACTGCGGGCTCGACACACCATGACCGTAATGCCGCACCAGCATCGCCTGGTCAGACTGATCTAACACCTGTAAAGCAGCCTGCACATCAGCCAACGTCGCCTCCGTGTTGAACCGCTCATGCAAAGGAGCAGCAGCCCGACGCGACAACTCATCACCCTGATTCGTCAACACACCGACACCGTTCACCAACACACCGATCCAGTCCCGCAACGAATCCTCGTTGTACCAAGCCACATCCTGAACCTCGTACCCAGAGTCCTTCGCCTTCACCTTCTGCGCATACCGCTCCGCAGCCCGCCCCAACGCTGTCAGCAACGCTGACCAGCCACGCTTCCGATCCTTCTTCTCCTCCCGACCCAGATAGTCAGCGACCTTCGCTCGCTTCCTCCAGGCCCACAACCACAACTCCTGCTGAATGTCTTCCTCCTCCAAGGAAGCCACCTTCGAATGCCGGAACTTTGAACGTGAAGCGCAAATCGACACAGCATCAGCCAACGCAGACACGTCAACACCTTCGGGCCACTCACCCCTCACCGACATGAGTACACCCGCCCAGCGAGCGTGAAGCGGCCATTAATAATCGGCACCAACTGCGGGAACACACGCCCCGCATCATCGGTCTCCAACACTCCAGCACCGGCCTGCCAGTTCGCACTACCAGCATTCAGGTACGTGGCCTTCCGCATGTCCATCAGATGCCCAACCTCCATACCGAAACGCAAACCAGTCACCTTCGAATTCAACGAACCGTGATCGTGCTGCAAACCCAGCCGGTGCGTGTGTCCACACACCACCGACCGCTGCCACCGCTTCGCCAAATTCATTGCGGTGCCGCCCGGTGTGCGGATCAGCGAACCCTCATCGCCGTGACCCATCACCCAGCCTTTCGTGAACTCGAAAGGCTGATGTTTGAAGTCGATATTCAACTCGTCGTAACGCAGCAAGCGTTCATAACTCAACGCCTCCAGGCTCGACAACGCTGGCGCATACTTACCGATGTACTTCTGGATCCGGTCCCCATGATTGGACCGCATCACAATGAACGGAGTCTTCTTCCCGATAGCGTCACGAAACCCAGCCATGATCTCGTGAGTCCTGTCAAGACCCGCTTGCAAGGTTCCTGCATACTCCGCCGCCATGCCCTTGTTCCACCGGGCAGGCTCAGGACTGTCGGCCTCATCGCCGACACACAGCAGCATGTCAGGCTTGTAATCCTTCACCGCTTCCTGCATCGCCGCGACTGCTTTCCGGTCCTCCATCGGAGCCTGAATGTCGCTGATCACAAAGATCTTCACGCTTCACCATCTCCTCGAAACTCATTAGCCCGGTTGCGGACAGCCATCGCATGTACAGCGAGCATGGCGGCGTATGCGTACACATCGGCGACCTCGTCGAGTAGTTCGTCATAAATCTCCTCCACCGATTTAGTTTCGAACTGTTGGATGCGACCGCCGTACTGTGTTTCACCGACGGTGATGACACGTTGCGCTGTCCGATCCGCGACCTGGCGGATGAAGTCCGCCAACTCGACAGACGAAACCCCTTCACCCAACTGGGCGACGGCGGCGTGATGACGTAGAGACACGACTCTCCTTAAACAGTTGTAGTGGCTTTAATTCCTAGATCTTGGAATAAGCCTTCGCGTCCCTTCAGGGAGTATAAGGCGTTTATGTCCAAGCCGCTGGGGATCACGACGTTCCTCGCATGCGGGATGTCCCGCAGGATCTTCGTCGCCAACATTTGCCCCGGGTTAGAACCATCCTGCTTATCGATATCGTTATCGACACACACGAGCACGTCGTCGAAACCATCCAGCACCCGGGCGAAATGCGGTTTCCAATTCGACGCTCCACTCACAGCCACCACCGCTGGCACGCCAGCCTGCTTCGCTGTCACGCAATCGATCTCACCCTCAACGATCAACACTTGCGGCGTGTTCACCAACGCATCAGTCACGTTGTATAAACGCACCCGTGAATTCTCCGGAGCCAAATACTTCGGACCCATGTCATCCAAGCGGCGGAACTTGAAACCAACAGTCCCGCACTTCGCGATGTACGGGATGCTCAACATCCCAGCGAAACGCTCATGCGAAGGCAACGGGTCAGAGACGTGACCAAGGCGGAACGTACGGTTTGCTTCCCTTGCGTCGATTCCCCTTTCCTCCAGATACGCTGCGGCCGAAGAGCCCATCAGGCTGCTCGCGTACCTCTCCGCCGCCTCCTCCAAAAAGGCCCTCTGCGATTCGGTTAGCGTCTGCAAAACTCACTCCATCTCTCAACTCGATAATCGTGTAGCCATCACCACCAGCGCCGCATGCGAAGCACGTCCACAAACCATTGCTGATGTTCACGCTCGCTGACGCGTGCGTGTCATCGTGGACAGGGCAACGGCAACTGCGATCCCCGTAACCCCGGGGGAACGGCAAGTCGTAATGCTGGAACACGAGTTCCAGCAACTCCCCTTTATCTCTCTCCATGTTTCCCGTACCTAGGGTGCGAGAAGTTCTTCGGATCCAGGCAGTTGATGTCACGCTGCCGCCGGATCTGCCGACGCTGCTCCGGCGACGTGCCACCCCACCAGCCGTGATGTTCGAACTCCAAAGCCCACTCCAGGCATTCGCTGCGCACAGGACAGGACTGGCACACTCGCTGCACTTGCTCCCCGTAACCGCCCTGCGCTGACTTCATGCTGGGTAGCGTCTCCGGGAAGAACAGGTCTGTATCCATGTCACGGCATGCTGCTGCTTCACGCCAATCCATTTTCCCAACAAGACTCATGGCCCATACCCCGCTTCTTTCAACAGATTGACGAACACTTGCATTGGCATCGTCGCGTAGCAGCGACCAACCTCAGTCACCCCACGACGTTTATGAACCACGGCACCGACCAGGTTCCGGCCGTTGGCCATTTCGTTGACGAGTTCGTCAACCCACCCAGCCAAGTTCATTACCTTCTGGTTCTTCGCTTCGATGGTGACACCGACAACACCGTCGATGTCACCACGGTCGTCTTGCCAGCCAGCACGGGTACGTTCAGCACCGATCCAACCTTCGGCCCGCAGATACTTGACGATCTGCCGTTCCCACTCGCTGCCCTTCTGCTTACCTCGACTGGGCATGTCTCTCCCTAATAGTTGCCGCGATCTGTTCCAGAACTGCAGCGGTCTCCAGGTCAGCCGTACCCAGGTAAACCTGGGTTCGGGTGTAGCCATCGGAGTGCCGTTCGTGCATGACTGGTTCGTTGCTGGCTGTGAACAGTTGCGCGATCAGTTCGTCGCCGTACTTGTACTGGTCTAACGCCAACGTGAGTGAGCCGCGCCCATCGACGAGGGCTTTCGCTGGCCCGGATGAGAACTCGCCACGCACCTGATCACCATCGGTTTCCCACATGTGATACGTGATGCCGTGCGCGGAGTTCCCTCGCTCTGTGCTTGCCCGATGCCTCCACCTATTCATGCTGGAACTCGCTCTGTCCACACAGTTCGCACACGAGGAAGCCGCGACGGATGATCCACTTGGGTCGATGCTTATCCATCACCGATACCCCGGTCCGCGCCACTCTCTTTTTTGATCGTCGAGGCGGACGAACACTTCCCTCAACCGATCCAAGCGGTCTTCTTTCTCCGCTTCTCTTTCGTCAGCGCACACTCCACACATGAACTCGCTGGTGTTCTTTGCGTAGTTGTAGACGAGGGTGGCTACTGGACCGAAGTCGTCGTGCTGATCGGAGATCCCGCACGAGGCGCAGATGATTGGCTCATCATCATCGTCATCGTCTTCATTCCAATACACGCATTCGTGTGCTGGTAGCAGCACATCAGCAGGTCCATCTGCTGTCGCTGGAATATGCTCGCCACATTCGATGAGCAATCCACCGTTCCCATCAGCCAACGTCACGTACACGTGGCCAGCATCGGAGTCCACTTCAGCGGATGGATCGACCTTCGCTGACTTCAACAACTCACCCAGGTCGATCAGGTCTTGCGCACAGGTGACTCGTGTCTTCAACGAGGCGTATCCGAAGATCTCCATGTTCGGTTGCATCTGCATTCTTTTCTCCTTAGTGGTAGCCGGGACCGCAGTCGGTCCCGGGCACGGTTGCTTTCCAATGGAAAGCACCAGCGCCGTGGTCATAAATGAGGTGGAAAGCCATGTCCTGGTAGTAGCGGGACCACTTGTTCACAGGTGTATCCCGCAGTAAGCGACCGATACGGATCGCTGTCTGTTTCGGCACGTTATGCACGTGCCGCAGTTCCTTCTGGATCATCCAGCCAGCACCAACACCCAGGGCTGGGCTCATCTGGTAAGCACCCCGGTACTTCCCGCTGCGCGAAACAGCGTGGTACTTGTCGTCCGATTCACGTCCGCGAATGCATTGCCGGATCCGCTCGTAGCGGGGCTCATAGAACCTGCCCCGGTACAGCGAATTCCCATCGAACGGTTTCTTTCCCACCACGACGACTGGTGGGTACGCCGGGGCGGACCGGTCTTCTGGCCCGGCCGCTACAGCGGCGGCGAGCAGTAGTGACTCCAACATGTGTCTCTCCTCTCAATCGACTGGTGTTGGGGACTTGCAAATGCTTCCGCAGTTAACGCAAGCAACTTCGATGAAACGGCCACTCACTTCACGTTCGACTGGGTCGAACCACACCACCGCATGCCACAGTTCACTTCCGCATAGGCATGTTGATGTGGGCCCAGCCCACCTGTAGTCGTCACCGTCTTGTTCCTGGCTCAGTAGCAGTTCAATGGGAGCGGGCAATGAGCCCGTATCCGACAGCGTGCTGGCAGAAGCAGGCTTGCTCCCCAACACATTGCGAATGAAATTCCATGCTGACAACACGAGCCTTGTCGGCACCATCGAGATCTCCTTCATCGATCAACCGAACAAGTTCCTTGTTCGCTGCTCCGCCACGTAGGCATGAGTGACAAATAGCCATTGCTTCTCCTCACACGAACTCCATCATCGTTCGTGCCTTCTGCATTTCTGCTTGCGATTCGTATAGGGACATTCGTGCTGGGTCGACTGCGAGGGTGACGTACGTTTCCCCAGTCGGGTCGTGAGAACCGTGACGGTTCTTCACGGCTGCGAGTTTGAACACGTGATCGTTCGGGTTCATGGCCACCGACAGGATCTGCTCCGGCAACTGGTTCACTTTCCCTTGCACCGCTTTACGTGGCGGAGGGATGAACGCACGTGAATCGTTCTCGCTGACGTGGTGTAGGCATAGGACGCACGCATCGATCTTCCTGGCCAGCGTGTGGAACGCTGCCATTGTCGCCCGCATCTCCTGCCACTCACTATCGGTGGAGTGGCTGATGTTCATGAGGTTGTCAATGATCAGCAGTTGCACGTGCTCACCTAGGAGTTCCTCGACAGCGAGGATCTCCTGCTCAATGTTCTCCAAAGATGGGCTGGGGTCGTAAGACCAGAACAGGAAGTCATCGAGTTGCTCCATTTGCTCATCGACGATGGCTGCGCCACTCGATGCGAGCATCTCTTCCACTTCTTTCGTCGGCACGTGCAGCAGGTTCGCTGCCGCACGCAGCCGCATCGTCGCCTCATCGGTGTCGGCGCTGATGAACAGCGTCGGCACTTTCATCTTCATCGCCGCGAACATTGCGAACAGCGACTTGCCGCCATTCGGTTGAGCCACGAGCATCGTCAACTGGCCACGCCGCAACCGGATCTCGTGTGCTTTCAAAATCGGGAACACGTCCGGGAGGGGGGTCCCAGCGGACCCCCCTCTGCGTTGACGTTGACTGAGGCGCTTCACAGCCAGCGAGTCTTTTCAGGGTCGTCGACTGGCTTCGTCGGCTTCGGTCCCTTAGTCGGGTCAACCCAACCCTTGAACGGTCCCTTCGCTCCACGCCCTTCCATCAGCACCATACGGCGACCGTCCTGCGTCATCGGTGCTTCCGGATGGTTGTACGTGAACTGTGTGCCCTTCGCGTTCTGCATCACCTCAGGTGCTGCAGTTGGTGCTGCAGTTTGTGCTGCAGCCTGCGGCTGCTCACTAATCACCTGACTGCCAGGCATCGCTTCGGTGACGTTCTGCACGGCCTGCTGCATCGTCGGCTTACCGCCGCCGATACCGGCAACAGTTGACGCGAACGCATCCAACAACTCCGGGATCTCGTCATCGTTCACGAAGTCACGGATCTTGTCTTTCAGATCATCGACCGTGTCGGACTCGATATTGCAGTAGCCCTTGCTCACGGTGTAGTGGTACTTCCCTGCCATTTACTTTCCACCTTTCTTGTTTGGTTCTTGCGTTTGCAAGCCTTTGTAGTGGGGGGAGTCGGGGTCGAACTTCCACGCATCGACACCGCCCTGCACGTAGCACGCTGACCGCACATCGCAAGACCAGCAACCAGATCCCTCTTTCGGGATGAACACTTCGTTGCTGACAGCGAAGTCGAACTGTTGGAACAGCCGGGTCACGTAGCGTTCGTCGTAACGGCCAAGAGGTGACGGCTCTGTCGGCTCACCCTTGCGGGTCATCCAGAACGAGCCATGTGTCGCATCGACACCGGTCGCTTTAGCAAGCATCACCCGGTACACACCCAGTTGCATCATCGCGGCAGGGGTGCGGCTACCAGTCTTGTAATCAACCAGGACGATGTTCCCGGCATCGTCCTCCATGACCGCGTCCACGAAACCTTTGACATGGATCCCGTCGATGTGGCCACTCACGTCCGCTTCGATCAACGGTTGTCCTTCGTGGGCGACGAACTTCCAGTTCGTTTCGCTCAACCATTGGGTGTACTGCTCCAACTGGCGTACACCTTCTTCGGTCCACCACGTCAGGTCTTCACCGTTCGGTTTCGCTTTGGTGGTGCGGCCTGCTCTGCGCCAGCGATCTGTTGGCCAGTCGGGGCTGACCGATGACACTCGCTCCACTTCGCTAGCCAGGGCAGTCGACCATAGGTCTCGCAGTTCCTGTTGGGTTCTTGCATTCACGGCGAAAGTTCCTTTTCCATGTCGGTGTAAACCTCAACGACGGCTGCGTCGGGTATCGGGGTGTCGCTTCCCTTCGGGTACCACATGTCGTGGAAACGTTCCACGACGATGCGTGCTTCGAACGTGTTACGCATCTTGGCTCCGTTCGAAGTGTTCCCGGTTGATCTGCTCGATAGCGTGGTGGATGGCTGTCCCTGCGGCCAGCCACACGCTGGGTGTTTGCGGTGCCCGCACTAGGCGGCTGAGTTGGTATTGCTTCGGGCAATGCAGCCAGGAGTTGATCTGGCTGTACGAGTAGTTGTCAGGCTTCATCGGGTTCATCTCCATCGTGTACATCGCCGAACGTCAGGATGTGCCGTTCGGCTTCGGTGTCCCACCATTGCTCACGGATGTCGAGCCCAAGGGCTCGTGCTGTGAGGAGCATTTGGCTGAGTTGCTTGACGGAACAGTTCTCCGTGTAGGAGATGATCATTCCGGTTTCGTCGTGACTGGCGAAGATGTCACCCTCGTCGGTGAGCACGGTTGGGTCTTGCAAGGTGCTGCTCCTTTGGTTGCGGTGTGATGAGTTTAAGCAGTCCAGCGGGGGATTGCAAGAACCCGACACACGTGGCGTGTTGGTGTCGCTGAACAACGTACAGCGAGGGACTGACAACCGTCAGGTAGGCAGCGCGGCGTGTCGCAGCGTGTTGGAAACGCGAACTTCGTTCGCTTTCAGCCAGGAAAAAAATACCGTGGTACGCTCTAGCGAGCGAGCGAGGCGAGAGCCGAGCGAGCGAGCGGCCCTAAGCACTTGGCCCCGGGGAGCGCATCGAAGCGCTTCCCCGGGAGCGAAGCGGACGGAGTCACTAGGAGCGACGCTCCGCTCCGGATCCCCGGAGCGTCGCTTTGGTTACTTCGCTGGCCGAATTGGCGGATGCAGCAGATCACCTTTGCGGCGGGTTCGATACACGAACCCGTCCGGATCGTCGTACACATAGTCAACGACGGCGTTGTTATCTTCCAGCCGTTGCAGCCACGAATCCAATCTTTCGTTCTGCTCGCTGGTTAATTTCTCGCCCGCATCGCGGCGGGCGAGATACCTAAGCATCGACAGCGGGTAAGCCCTAGCATGGTCTGGTCGAACAGGGGACCAAGGCACATGCGTCTCGTAGCGGATCCGGCTGGTCAGCCCAGCCCTGGAAAGGGCTGCGGCTATCGCCGACTTAGACACCTCAACGTTGTCTTGTTCTTTCACCCGGTCGACCATCTGCTGATGGGTCAAACCTTCTTCCTGCCAGCGTTCCAGAATGGAATCGCTAGGCAGCAATCGTTTTGCTGGCATGGCGCAGCCTCCCTTCGTAATGTTTGTAACAAGACAGTACTAGTTTGGTTTAACAGAATCCACTTCTGTCACGGTCATGACCGATCCATGACCAAATCATGTCCGAATTATACCCATTTGCACCACGTCATGGTTACCGTTAGAACGCATGACAGGTTCTTGCAATCACCATCAGGGTTAATGTATTGTTCCCAACAACGCCAACACAGAGAGGAACACACGATGAAACTGGAACCTGCCATTCAGGGGTACCTGGCCTACCGTGCTAACGGCTGGTCAGCGTCCACCGTCCGGGGCGACAAGAAAGTCCTCGCCAAACTGCTCCGCCACACCGGCAACGTGCAACTGGCATCCATCACCCCAGAGGTGATGGATGAACTGCTGCGATCCAAGCCGATGTCCGGTGGCTCACCAGCCACCTACAACCTGTACCTGTCCGGGCTGCGGAACTTCTTCAAGTTCTGCCGCCAACGCAAACACGCACCCATCGACTATGACCCGCTGGTTGGGCAACGCCCAAAGCCGAACCCTGAGAAACCAAAATTCCGTATCACGATGGATCAGTTCCCTGCCTTGCTGGATGCGGCTGGGAACGAACGTAACCGGATGGCTATCGCCATCGGGTTGTATCTGATGGTTCGCGAAAGCGAAGCCCGCAGCATCCGGCTGGGTGATGTGGATCTGAACGAAGGCACGATTGCTGTGTGGGTTCACAAGACGAATGGGTATGACGAGATGCCGATCAGCGCTGAGTTGGATGCTGAGTTGCGTCGATACCTGGTGTGGTACACGCAGCATCATGGGCCGTTGAAGGATGACTGGTTTCTGCTACCCCAACGCAAATTCACAAACCGGTTCCAGGTTTACGAACTGGCACCGTCGAGGGGACTGCAGCAAGGTGGCCTATCCCGTGTCGTACAACAGGCCGTAGGAGCCCTAGGACACCCCACAGCGGGCGTAGGAATGCACACCCTTCGCAGGTCCGCCGCTGCCGCCCTGTTCCAGGAGAAGACGCGTCAGGGCTACGACGGGGCACTCAGGCAAGTGAGTGCCTGGCTGCATCACAAGTCGCAGCGCACCAGCGAGATCTATATCGGAATCGATATTGATCGCAACACTCGCAATGAAGAAACAAAGTCTCAGTCGCTGTATCCTTCACTCAACGACGACAAGGTTATAAATCTAGGAGATAAGCACGATGGCAGTAATTCCAACCAGGCTGTGTGATGCCTGTGGTGCGGTGGAAACAGCCAACAAGGCAGTCATCCAAATCGACATCAAACGCAGCGATGGCTACCGAACCATCGGGGACCTCTGCACCAAATGTTTAACCAGTCTGGAGAAAGAGTTCGGGCTGCAAACCACCAATAAGAAACGACGATCCACCTTCACCGTCAAAGACTGACAACAAAAAAAAGAGGGGAGGCTTTTGCCTCCCCTCTTTGTTGCGTACTACGCAACACCAAGATCCCTCAACACACCCTCATCAATCCACACCTCACCCGAATCCTCACCACGCAGCCTCCGCCAGCCACGCAACCGTTGAGCCAACTCGTTATCAAACATATTTGACACCGGGTACACACTCAGGCGCACCTTCACCTCAGCAACAACCGGATGCTCATCACCCGGACCCAAATACCAAAACGTCACGCCTGCCTCAAAGTGATCTGCGCAATACCACCGAACCCGGAAGCGCCAGCAGGCGGCGCAACCTGCAGAAACAACGCACGATCCACAACAGCCATATACGCGAACCCGCCAGAGAACTCACGCACACGAACAGCAGACCCCGAAGTCAACTGCTCCATCAAAGCCTCCCACCGTTCACGCGCATAACCCTCATAGCCAACCTGAACACCCGACGAGTCACGCTCAAAATCGAAACACAACAAAGGCAACACAACCGTCTCGCCACGGTTACGCACAGCAGGCCACGCCCGGAAAGACCACGCCGACACCGTCGGCGCGAGAGAACCATCCACCTCATCTGGCCGCAACACAAACCGTGCAGCCATCGACGAATACCCATGCCTACCGCTGATCTTGAACGTACCCTCCTGCCCCACATTCGAAGTCAACACACCAACAGGCAACGTCACGCCAGCATCATCAATAACCGACACCGACACAGAACCCTTCATCGGTGATTCACAAATCACCTTCAACTGGTCGAAGTACTTACCCTCCAAAGTGCCGAACCGAACCCACGAAGTTTGCAGCCAACCCTCCGACTCCAGGCCATTCTCCTCCCGCGCCTGATACAGCACCACGTCAGTCTTCCCACCAGCAGCAGGCTCCAACGCAATCAACGCCGCCTCGCGTTGATCCAGAATCACCGCGTCAACAACACGCGACGATGACGGGATACGAGTCCAGTTCGCCCACGAGTTCCGACCATCCTCATCCGCGACACCAAGATCCACCACCACGATCCCGCCGCGACCATCACCAGCATCAGAAACCGGATACGCCATGAACCTGTCAAACACAGAAATCTCATGCGACGTTCCCGTCGACGGAGGGGAACCAATCAACGGCCCATACACCACGCCGCCCTCGTTCGTGACCGTCCCAATACGCACACCCTTATCCGTCAAGATGCCAAGGAACGTACCCAAATACGTGGCGATACCGATCAACGTTTCAGAGATCGGGAACTGGGCAACCTCGATAGGTGCATTCAACTCAGGGATAGAACCCGAATCGTCCAACGTTAAAGCCAACACGGCAGACCCAGCCAGGCCATGACCAGCCAGCAGGATCGATGCTGGTGTTGATGCTGCACCAGCGAAACGCCACGACGAATCTTTCATATCCATCACGGGAACGTGAGTTTCCGTGTCGGACAAGTCAATGTCCGCATCGATCAAGCCAGGTAACTCCCAGGCTTTATCACCAGCCATGAAAATTAAGCGGCCCTTCACCCACGCCATCACCGGGATGCCGGTGAAACCAGAGATAGTGGAGACTTTCATCCCAGCCTCATCCTGCACAACCGCTTCATCCGTGAAACCGATCACCAGGTACGGTCCAGCCATCACTAGGCTTGTTATATCCGATGAGAAATGCTGCCCAGCGTTCACGATGAAACCATCGAAAGACTGGTGATACAACACTTCACCAAGTGAATACACGTACCCGTGGGACGTGGTCGTGACACGACCAATCGTCCCCTCCTCCCGCGCTATCTCCACCGCCTTCGGCAGCAGCAAAAACGAACCAGGGGTGGAGAACACATCCACCCCAGCAGACTTGTAGAACTTACGTTTCACAAGATCTGTGGAGATGGGTTCCATGTATTCCTGGTCAGCGCCGCCAGACCAGTCAGTCTGGCTGCGCATCCACCAGCCCTCCAGCGACTGGTCGCCAGGAGTGATCGACGTGTCCAACTGTTCCTTCGTGATGCGGGTCAACTCACGCGTATACGGGTACGTGTCACTAGCACCCGACAAGAACCGCACACCAGAAATGTCATAGTCAGCCCGGAACTCCAAGTTCGGGAACGTTGACGATGTGGACGCTACCGATAATGGATGCGGTATCGCATGGATCTCATCAGGGACCGTCACAGCAGATCACCCCACGTCAACCCAGACACCGGCTTCGGCAGCGGGGGAACAACACCCCCGTTGCCGTCATCGAGAACCTCAAACACCTTCGCCATATCATTGAACACAGCCGCTGTAGCGCCATGCTTCACCGTCGCACCAACCGAATGAGCGAACGGGGAACCACCGCCAGTAGCGCCATTGTCACCAATGGCGCGGTCAACCGTTAACTGGGTGCCAGCAACAGCAGTCACCTTCATGATCTCCTCAGTACCCAGATCCGGGTCCACAATGATCATGAACGGAGCCGGTGGGAAACCAGACACAGACTCCACCGTTATGGCGGTAGCGCTGCTGGAAACGTCCTGAGTTAACTCCGTCTGTTGAGCGAAGTTCGTGTAATTCAACCGGGCCATAACTACCTCTGATACCTAGCGCGACTGTTAGTGGAGTTGAGGAGACGCAACCGTTCCTCGTTCAAACGCTGCATGTACAGCGCCTGCAGATACTGGGACTGCTGCTGCGCAGCAGTAGACGACACTCGCGAATCCAACGCGTTCGCCTCAATGGACCTGGTTTGCACGTCGTACGCGTCAGCCATCGCCAACAATCGAGCAGCAGCACCAAGAACTGGGATGTCCTCAGCGGACTCCGGCAGCATCGTCTCAGAGAAATAGTCGCTGTCGTTATTCAACGGCAGCGGGTCACGGGAAACAACAGCCGTGAACGAACACGTCAAACACCAGTCGTCATACAAGTACAACGCTTTCCCAGTTTCGGAAACATCCAACGGGGCTGACTTGTCGAACGTCCAGTTCCGCAGATACATCACGTCACTATCGACGACACGATCATCGGTGATCGTGATCGTCAAAACGTCACGAACATACTCCGGCATCGGGTACTTGAAGTCGCCATTCAAATGAATCTTGATCGGCCGTAACTCCTCCACGCCATACAACTGCGAACCGATCTGACGGATCGTCTGATTCAACGTGTCCTTCAAGAACTTACGCGGATACAGCGGAGACACAATCACCCGCGATCCCGCGTCATGCGGGTTCGCCTGAGTTCCATCCATGCCCCGCCCATACGGTGGGATCTCCAAAGAGTTGTCGTTCCTGACTGGCTTGTCCACCCAGATCAACTCGTCACCGATCTCGATGCGGCCACGTGACACGACACCAGCGTCGGCGACCGACGCAGTCGTCGCATCCACCGACAGGTCCTTAATCAAGTGAGTGCTGATCTCTTGATCACGCACGAACGAACGCAAATACGATTGTGTTTCAGCGACCATCTCGCCGAACGTTTTCATCATGGCTAGTTCCTTAAAGTCAAAGCAGTATCGGCAGCCCTCGACGCTGCTACTGCTTCACGAACATCGCTGACCTTCGACCCGGCAGGGCGAATACCCTGCTCGTGAGCCTTCTTATATTCCGTGATGTCCCGATCATTCCCAGCGTTAATGGAATACAAACGGTCCTTCGACTGGCTGCTGTTCCGCACAGCAGGCATCGACGCACGCAAGCATTCCGCATACGACGAATGGTTCTGAGACTTGCAGCCGGAAGCGCAGTTACTCATTGTCCATGACCTCCCGGTACTCCTGGGAAACGATGCGTGCCTGGTTCATGACAAACAACGCAGTCTGGAACTCGTTAATGAGCGACAACTGGTTGTACTCCTGCATCCATTCCCCTAACGGAAGGTCAGGGTTAATACCAGCAAGTTCGCTGACCGCAACTTTGATGCGGTCATACAACGATTCAATGATCGAAGGATCATCCAAGTCGATGGCAGCAAGATTGTCGATCTCAGCGTTCGTCAAATAGATAAGGCTGCCGTCGTCCTCAACGAGGGAAGGGACACCGATTCGGTTCGTGACAATGTCCACCGTCACCACTTACCCAACGGGCACGAGACAGAACGAACCTGAGTTTTGATGCGCATGAAACATCCGCATTCTTTGCATGTTCCCGTTGGCTTGAAGAACCGTGGACACTCAACACAAATGTCCCAACGTTCCTTCGCCAACTCACTACGAGACTTCTCCGACATCCCCTTCTCCTAGTAAATAGTCGGTGTTTCTTTACTGCCAACCAAGCCGGTTGACTGCACAGTTGAAGGTGGAGGCCACTCGTAGCGAACCACAACAACGCCCTGTCGGCCAGAACCCCCACCAGGTTCTCTCGTGTCAACACATTGACGTGAACCGTTCGGGGCCATGCCCCGCACACAGTCCGTCCACACACGCTCTTGATGATGCTTTGTGTTATCGCCCGTGCAGGATTTGCGGCAAGTGCTGCCGCTTAACGAGCCGCCGCTGTCGCAATGGTAACGAGTTCCATACACCGGTTGTGACGTGCAACAGTTACAACCGCACACACTCCAACCGCCCGGGCATCCAGTCTGGCCACGGCCAGACCAATGCGCCCGACCAGCATGATCCAAGTATGCGAAGTTGCAGTCACACGGCCCATGACACAACACCGCGTTCGGTGGGCACGGGTTACACGGGCGGGCAGCGCCCGTGATGTTCGTCGTCCCCGACTGGTACCGCTCAGCCCTAGCCCCATACGAACAGTCGTACGTGTACGGGCCACCCGTGGTCCACTTGCGGATGTAACTGGCCTGCGGGTACGGCTCCTGCAGTTTGAAACCACCGCCACCGCCCTGACCAAACCAGGTCGCATTCACCGGGCCGACATTGTCGCCACCGTCACCACCAGCCTTCTCCTGCCCAAGTGCCGCAGCGAACCCGGCAGGGATCGTCTGCGGATCCGCTGACTGTTCACCATGACCGCTGCCACCAGCAGACAACACCTGACCAGAAGGCAGGTTTATGAAAGAGTCCTCGCCATTCGATCCGACCCGGATCGTGAAGATCTTGTACGTAGCCGACACCGTCGGCTCCGTGTGCCCCGTCACTTCACCACCGTCACCACCACGGCCAGGGTCCGTGTACGACGATGTTTGCCCATCGACACCGCCACCAACAACGAACACTTCAACCTCTTCAGAGTGGTTGAACCACGTCAACTGGTGCGAGCCAGGCGTACGAAAGATGTGATAGCGGTACTGCTTCCCGTCATCCGGGTCCGTATTGATGACGATGTCGCCACCAGTCGGCTCCGACGGGAGAGTACCTACAAAGGAAAAGGGAGGAAGAACCACTCCCCACCGTGGTACACCGCACTCACGACCCCGTACTTGGAGCCAGATGAGTTAACCCCACCGCCGACAGGGGTGCCGCCAGCGTTAAGAATGATTTCCCCGTCACCCAGTTGATAGGCGGCGAGACGGTCCCCGTCTTGCAGCCCACCAGTTGGCAACGTCAACGTGATATTCGATGCGCCGCTGTACAAGATCAGATCCTGGACTTGTACATCCGTGTCACCGGTCACGGCGGTGACGTTCAGTCGAACGTTGGGGTAGGCGGGGATGCTGTCGGAGAACTGCGTCATCGCGGTGACGATGTCAGCCGGATCGGTGAGTTCTGGGACGGTGTACGCGAAGCCGCTTTGCTGCCCCGTGTGGGTGGTTGGCATGGATCTCCTCTTTCTGTTGCTACGGTTATTCAGTTGTCATCTACGGGTTATGCGTAATTCCGCATAACGTGGCTTTATCCGCAATATGTGGTAAAACACATAACCGGCGTGAACCTGCCGATAGTGTTTAGGCAATACTCAGGGATACAAACGTGATACGAGATCGTGAGGATTTACTAAACACCCAACGTCAGCCTCGAAGAATCGCACCTACTGGCCTCGCATTTATCCACAGTCACCTGAATAGAATCCAGTTGAGCACGACTGAGCATGACTTTGTTCCGGTTCCATTACGCGACGCAAGGTAAGGGAACAGTCACAGCGCATGTCCACGAACGGCGACATTCACCCGAATGTCTGCGTTCTAAGACAATCTCCGCAACGTCCACAATGTTCGACCCACCCACACATCCAGAGTGTGCCTGCCATGTAGCGACCATAATTGCCATCCATGCTGGCTGGTTTGCGCAGTACGTCGAATCAAATGCCAGTTGCCTAGCGTCCAGTCTTTACGGTTCATGGCAACTCCATTTCTTGCGCCAACCTGGTCAGTTCCCTCGCAGCCAGATCGTGACTGCATGGACGGCAGCCCTCATACTTCGTGTGATGGCAGTCGGCGTAGATCTCCGCTATCTGTTCATCCATCCCCATGGCCTTCCTTCTGTGACCACGCCACCTGAACCGACAGTTCTTCATCGGCAGCGTGGAACGTTTGGGTGAGCAGTTTGGGCACATGCTCAGGTGAAGCAGTTCTAGGCAAGTGCAGGCACATGCTCAGGTACAAGCACCCAGGTCGGTGAGCAGTTTCAGGACACTTGCTCAGGTGTCAATACACAACCCACAAGAGGTTGTGTGGGTGAACAGCCAAGTACTCCCGGAGGATTCTTGGCAGTTAGTGGGCAGTTGTATAGCGGATGCCCAGCCGCAGCCCCGCACAGCAACCGTCCGGATGCCTGCGGGGAGAACTATCCCAAAAATCCAAACGAAAGACTGGACACTCTCGGCTT
>Ga0209953_1000047_pt1 | contig 49809 bp, 42 predicted proteins | sample SalPonred_H2O_MG_FD_185713 | JGI IMG/M metagenome (GOLD analysis project Ga0209953, IMG submission 185713) | Salt pond water microbial communities from South San Francisco under conditions of wetland restoration - Salt Pond MetaG... | ecosystem: Environmental > Aquatic > Non-marine Saline and...
GCCTTGGTCACGCTTGGCGAACTCGTCGCTGACTTTTTTTAGGTTCTCGATTTCCCGGTTGATGCGCTCAACCACTTCGGCCACCGCTTGGCCGGGCTTGGTCAATCCCTTGATGCGCTTGCCATGACGCTCGAAGATCTGCAAACCGAGCTCTTGTTCAAATTCCATGATGGCTTTTGAGACACCGGGCTGTGAGGTGTACAGGGCTTTAGAAGCTTCGGTCAGGTTGAAGTTGCGTCGAATGGTTTCGCGTACAAAACGGAACTGCTGCAAATTCATCAGGCTCTCGCAAGTCAAAAAATAACTAGCCAGTTGTAGGCACGACAGGCATACGAATGGCACTAGATAGCCCAACATTATAAGTTATTCTAAAAAGACAAACAATAACTTTTAGTTATTAGAAAACAAGCGAGGGAGTGACACAGCCCCAAGGCGGTGATGCAGTGCTAAGCCGGTGCCACAACTGGATCCGCTGGGCGCCTCATGCGAGATCGCCACCAAAACAGACCAATGGTCAAACTTAAAAATAGGCCGTGAACCAACCAAACGCCGAGCCCGAAGGGTAAGAGACTGTTGTTAATCCAACCATGTGAAGCGTTGATTAAGTTCATGTATAGAAGCGCCACCAATCCGGCGATGAGCAAATCAAAGGTTCGCCCTACCCTCGGGTTAACTGCGCCCAATGGAATGGCCAAGAGCGCGAGGTTAATGGTCGCTAGCGGAATCGCCAATCGCCACATGAGTTGCCCGTCCGAGCGCGCCACCTCGTCACCTAACAGCATTAGCGTAGGACGGGCTTTGCGGTTATCGAGCGCTCGCGCCCGCGCTTGCGCCAATGTTTCACCTGCACTTGGAGACTCCAATCGAATTGCAAACGCATCGAATTTGGTGATCCTAGTTTGCGCTTGGCCAGGTTTGATCTCGTATCGCGTGCCATCCACAAGCACAAGAAACCGATCACCATTGGCGGCCTGCTCGGTGTGGGCCGAATGCGCATTAATCACAGCGTGCCAATTGGGACCTGTAATACGGGCAAACACCTCGCCAAGGGCATTTGGATCAGTTTTAGACGGTTCGACAAAAACGACCCTGTTACCACCGTCGAGCTCTAAAAAGTCGCCAGAGGTGATTTGCGAGATTTCCGATCGCATATCAAACCGTGCACGGTAATCTTCAATCTGTCGGTGTGACCAAGGTGAGGCAAACAAAGTCAACACCGCCACCATTGCGGCCACGGGCACCGCAATTTGCAAAGCCGGCTTAATCCAGTCAGACAGTGACAACCCACTGGCAAACCAAACCACCATTTCGGATTCACGATAGCTGCGTGAAACAGTGGTCAGCACACCAATAAATAGTGACAGTGCCATAATGGTGGGCAAAGCGGCAATGGTAGTGAGCGCAGCTAAACCAATGACCACGTCTGCGCCAATAAAACCTTTGGCCGCCTGACCGATCAGACGAACCAGCACGATGCTTAGCCATACGACCACGAGCGTGGACATGACCACGCTGGCGTTGCTAGAGATTTCGGAGACGACTGCCCGTTTGAATAGAGACATGCAAGCTTTAAATACGCCATAATGCCTGCTGAACACGATCATTCATCAGACACTGCAACCAGAGAGTGAATCACATGGAATTTAGCACACAGAGCACTTCGGCTTACCACCAGATCAAGACCGCCGCACTCGCGGTTGGCGTGTTTGCTGACGGTCAAATGTCAGCAGCCGCTGATGTCATCGACCGCGCTAGCGCCAATCAAGTCAAGTCTGTGGTCAAACAAGACTTTCATAGCAAAGTCGGTGAAATACTGGTCCTGCGTCATTTACCTGGCGTGCGCGCCGAGCGCGTTATGCTCGTAGGACTCGGCAAGCAAGCCGACTACAACATCAAAGCCTTTCAGAAAGCCGAGAGTGCATTTGCCAAGCAATGTGTCGCGCTTGGATTAACTCAAGCAACGACTGCACTGACCACCGTTGCCTGCCCAGGCGCTGAGCCCACGCTTCTGGGCCGCTTGAGCGGCCAAGCTGCAAGTAGTGCCACTTACCACTATGACCAGACCATGGGCAAGCCCGACCCCAAGTTACGTCCCAAACTAAAGAAGTATGCAGCACTTAGCGAACGCGCCACCACACGGGCTTTGCAAACTGGCTTAGATCAAGGCGCAGCCCTTGGTCAAGGCATGGCATTGACACGCACCCTGGGTAACTTACCTGGCAATATCTGCACACCTACTTACCTGGGCAATCAGGCCCGGGCACTCGGACGGCAATTTAAGTCCATCAAAGTCTCAGTGCTTGAGAAAAAACAAATCGAAGCGCTTGGCATGGGTTCGTTTCTGTCTGTGGCCAAGGGCTCACATGAAGCGCCACGTTTTATCGTGATGCATTACAAAGGCAAGACACCCGCCAAGAACAAGTCGGCTGGCCCAATTGTGTTGGTAGGTAAAGGCATCACGTTTGACACCGGCGGTATATCTATTAAGCCAGCAGCGGCCATGGACGAAATGAAATACGACATGTGCGGTGCAGCCACGGTGTTTGGCACCATGCACGCCATGGCTACCTTGCAATGGGAGGGTGAGCTCATTGGTCTGATCCCCTCTTGCGAGAACATGCCAAGCGGCACTGCCACCAAACCGGGTGATGTTGTTAAAAGCATGTCGGGACAGACCATCGAAGTATTAAACACCGATGCTGAAGGCCGTCTCATTCTGTGTGATGCCCTGACTTACGCTGAGCGATTTAAGCCATCGGCAGTCATCGATATTGCCACGCTGACCGGCGCTTGCATTGTGGCGCTGGGCACGGTCAACTCGGGTCTCTTTAGCCCGGATGATGCCTTGGCTGATGAGTTGCTTACTTCGGGTAAGCGCGCGCTCGACCCCGCCTGGCGTTTGCCGGTCGAAGACGAATATCAGGAATTGCTGAAATCAAATTTTGCTGACATCGCCAATATTGGTAACAGCGGTCCCAAGGCCGGTGCAACCACAGCAGCCTGCTTTTTAGCGCGCTTTGCCAAAGCCTACCGTTGGGCGCACCTTGATATTGCCGGCACATCCTGGTTGGGCGGCGCACAAAAAGGCGCCTCAGGGCGCCCCGTTCCCTTGCTGGTTGATTACTTGCTGCGCCAGACCCCCTAAAGTGAAGGCAGAGTGAAGGCAAAGGTTGGGTATGACTCGGGTCGACTTTGCGTTTAATGCAGGTGCGCGGGTGGCACAAGCCGCTCACAGCACCTTGCGCCATGTCGCACGAGGCGCGCGCCTGTTTGTCTACTGTGATGAGCCTGAACGCATGAAAGCCTTCGACCAAGCGCTTTGGACCGTTCAGGACACCGCTTTCGTGCCGCATGAGATGCTGCACGATGACAGTACTGATCTGCCGGTTTTTTTGGTTGACCAAGCCAGCTGGCCGCTGGTGGCCGCACGCGCCACCGAAGAGGACTGGCTGGTTAACCTGGATGATGACTGCCCACCCGAGGCGACATTATTTACCCGGGTGCTGGAAATCGTCAGCCGAGATGACCACGACCGGGAACAGGCGCGAACGCGTTGGCGGCAGTATCAAGCCATTGGTGCCGAGCTGCGTGCGCATCAGCTGACAAATAAGGGCTAATTGCCCAGAAGTTCAGGGTTTTTGCTTTCAATTTCAAGGAACAATCCGTTAACCTCACGGTCAGACACTAAACCGTGGTCTCATACGGTTTTATGCTTTAGAATTTGAGGCTAATTTTGGTATTGGAGTGCACGCACATGAATGATTTCCGTTCTTCCTTGTCACGGGATTACGCCGATGGCGCAACTTCGCAGGTGGCGCGCAATAAAGTCCTAAGAAACACCTACTGGTTGTTGGCCATCTCATTGATCCCAACGGTTGCCGGTGCAGCCTTTGGTCTGTTCAGTGGCTTGAATCAGGTTATGAACGCAAGCCCCATCCTGAGCGTGGTGGTGTTTCTGGGCGGTGCGTTTGGTTTGATGTACGCCATCCAGAAAAACCGTGACAGCTCATTGGGCGTTGGCTTGCTACTGCTGTTCACATTCTTCATGGGCGTGATGCTCTCGCGTTTACTTGGCTTTGTGTTTGGCATGGGTAACGGCGCGCAACTCGTGATGCTGGCATTTGGCGGCACGGCAGCGGTGTTTGCCACCATGGCCACACTTGCAAGCACCATCAAACGTGACCTATCAGGCATGCAGCGGTTTTTATTTATCGGTGCGGTCATTATTTTGATGGCCGCCTTGGCCAACATGTTCTTCCAGATGCCCGCGCTGATGCTGACGATCTCTGTACTGGCGATCGGCATTTTCTCAGCGTTCATGCTCGTTGATTTGCAGCGCGTCATCAATGGCGGTGAGACCAACTACGTAAGCGCCACGCTGGCGATTTACCTAAGTGTCTATAACGTATTTGCCAACTTGTTAATGCTGCTTGGCATCTTCGGTGGTGACGACTAGCAAGTAGACGCTAGCCACATCAAGGCCAAAACAAAGCAACTGAAATCCCGTTCGTTAACGACGAACGGGATTTTTTAATGATTTTTTCTTGAGCTCATTATTAATGTGTTTCAACCAGTTCCCGCAAATCGATTAATTGCGCATTGCCTCGCTTGCGGCCATTCATCCGCAAGGTTAGTGACGTACCCTTTAATGGGAAGCAGCCGCTCGGCCTTGGCCCTGAGGGTGGCGTTGGCCGCCAGAAAGCTGACGCGGGTAGCGCTCTAGTAGCTGCTACAAACCCAAAATCTCGGCTGCCGCCATCACGCGTTTTTCTATTTCCGCTTTCGAGGTCTTGGCCAACTTCAAAGAAAACCCCATATTGTCTTTCACGGTCATGTGCGGATAAAGCGCGTAGTTCTGGAACACCATGGCGATGTCACGCTCTTTGGGCTGCATGGTGTTGACAAGCTTCTCACCAATATAGATCTCACCTCCCGTGACCTCTTCAAGGCCAGCAAGCATGCGCAAAAGCGTGGACTTGCCATAACCAGAAGGACCCACCAACACGGTAAAAGATCCTTCAGGAATCGTGATGTCAACCCCATGCAATACGTCTGTTTCTTGAAACGTTTTACGAACACCTTTGAGTGTTACGCTTGCCATGCTTAGGCTCCCTCAATGACCACGTAATCGGGCCGTCCTGTTGTGGCGAAAGAAATAAGATTCTGGGCTGCCTTGCGGCGCAGCTCCCGCTCTGCTTGAATCGAGAAAAATGCCGCATGGGGCGTCAAAACCGTGCGCGGATGCTGCACCAGTGGATGGTCACCGGCGGGCTCTTCGGGCAAGACATCCAAGGCCAAGCCACCTAACTGACCGGTATTTAGTGCCGCAAGCGCATCGTCCACATTGACAATGCCACCGCGCGCAGTGTTGACCAGATAGCTACCTGGCTTCATCAGGCTTAAGACTGACGAATTAATGATGCCACGGGTCTCATCGTTTAACGGCGTGTGTAGGCTAACGACATCGGCTTGGCTAAAGAGCGAGGCCATATCCACACGCTCCACATAGGGCGGGAACTCGTATGACATGATGTGGGGATCACAGGCGACCACGCGCCCAAATGTTTCGCGAGAAATATGTGCCATGCGTTTACCAATACGGCCCAACCCTAAAATGCCCAAGGTCATCTGGGAAGGTCGCTGCAAAACACCGGGTGAGAGGTAGTGCCACTTGCCTGCGCGCACATCGCGATCGTAGAAGCTTAGATGACGCACCAAATTCATTACCATGGCCAGAGCATGGCTCGCGACTTCGTGCATGCCGTAGTCGGGTGAATTGCACACCCAAACACCGTGGGCTTTCGCAGCATCAGTGTTGATGGTGTCAAAGCCGGCGCCATAACGACTTGCGATCTTTACGTTGGGCAGCGCAGCAAAAACCTTCTCATTAACTGGGGCGTACTGAATCAGCAACGCATCGACGTCTTGGCCAGCGGCAATTACATCAGCCTCGGTCTTGCATTGTGCGGTTTTTACCTCGATGCCGGTATCACGAAACATGCCCTGCTCCAGATCTAGATCCGGAAAATCAAAATCAGTAATCAGCACCTTCACGACATTTGTCTCCATGCTTGCATGACCGACTTGTTAATTGACCGGCCTACTTATTCTTGTTTGAACCGTGCTGCGTGTTAACTCGTTCTACTCGATTTCTCTCGTTGACGAATGACATCAACACGATTAATGTTGTGATGACAGTTCAATTGGTCTGACCAATCTTGTCAAGGGATCTACCAACAAAAGCGGGTAAACCCCTAAAAATTATCAGTCCGTTTATCGATATCTCTAGAACACAACAAAGAGGCAAACAACATGGCACGTGCGGCTCAATACGATTTTTCTGACAAACACGCAGTAGTCACGGGCGGTGCAGCCGGCATTGGACACGCCATTGTCGAGCGATTGTTGGACGGTGGTGCCAGTGTCACGATCTTTGATCGCGACACTGACGCACTTGCAGCTGCAAAAGCTGCGCTTGGCCAACGCGTTCACACCGCAAAGGTCGATGTCGCTGACGAGCAATCGGTTGTCGCGGCAGTCAAGTCTGCCCAAGGGTTTAAGGCCGGCATTGACATCCTGGTCAATAGCGCTGGCATCACCGGGCCCAACACCACCGTCATCGAGTACCCGGTCGATGAGTGGAACCGTGTCTTTGATATCAACACCCGTGGCACGTTTCTGACGTGTAAGCACGTCGCTGCGGTCATGAAGTCAGCTGACAATGGCCAAGGCTATGGCCGCATCGTCAACATCGCCTCGATTGCCGGCAAAGAAGGTAACCCCAACGCTTCGGCCTATAGCGCCTCAAAGGCTGCCGTAATTTCATTGACCAAGTCACTGGGCAAAGAGCTTAGCGCCACAGGCATTCGGGTCAACTGCATCACGCCCGCGGCGGTCAAGACCGGCATGTTTGATCAGATGACGCAGCAACACATTGACTTCATGCTCTCCAAGATCCCGATGAACCGGTTTGGCACCGTTCAGGAAATGGCCAATCTGGTGGCTTGGCTTGTATCAGACGAATGCAGCTTTAGCACCGGTGCAGTGTTTGATATCTCCGGGGGTCGGGCCACGTATTGATGCATGCGCGTGTGAATGTTTGGGCGTTTGGCTCTTTTGACGCTTGAAACGTTAGCCAGTCACTGAATGTGACTGGCTGAACCCTGGCCAAATAACCCCACACCACATCGCACTTAACCAAACTTAACCCAACCTAACCACAAGGACAGACATGGATGCTAGCGAACGCGCGGCGTTTAATGCCGATGAACTTCAGTCACTGGCCACCGAGCTTCTAACCCAAGCGGGCTTGAATACCGCCATGGCCGCCACCGTGGCTTGCACCCTGATCGAAGGTGATCTTCTGGGTCACGATACCCATGGTTTGGCCTTGCTACCCGGTTACCTGAAGGAACTGCAATCGGGTGCCATGACCCCTAAAGGCAGTTACACCGTCATTGCCGACAAACCTGCAGCCGCGGTCTGGGATGGCGAGCGTCTGCCTGGTCCGTGGTTGATCGAGCAAGGCCTAGACATGTTGATGCCGCGAGCGCGTGAGCTTGGCGTGGCATCGCTTGCGATTCGACGCAGTCATCACATTGCGTGCTTGGCTGTCTATCTGATGCGCGCGGCCAAAGAGGGGTTTCTCATGGTGTTGGCAAGCTCTGATGCCAACTCAGCCAGTGTCGCTCCGTATGGGGGCACGCGCGCGGTATTTACGCCCAACCCTATTGCCATTGGATACCCTTGTTCAAGTGGTGATGTGCTAATTGATATTTCAGCTTCAATCACCACCAACGGCATGAGCAATCGCAAAGCGGCCGCTGGCCAGAGATTTGACGAGAACTGGTTAATGGATGCCCAGGGCAATCCGTCTAACGACCCTGCGGTCTTTAGTGAAGATCCGCCTGGTACCATCTTGCCGATTGGTGGATTGACCTATGGCCACAAAGGCTACGGCTTGGCACTTATGGTCGAGGCCTTAACTGGTGGGTTGGCCGGCTTTGGACGAGCGGATTCCAAACAAGGCTGGGGTGCAACTGTACACATCACACTCTACGACATTGCTTCCTTTGCCGGGCAGGCAGACTTTTTGCGGCAAATGGATGAGATCGCTGACCAATGCATCAATAATCCGCCGCGGCCCGGTGTGAGCAAAGTCAGATTGCCTGGCCAAGGCGGGCTAGCCAAGCGCGCTGAGCAATTGAAGTCAGGCATACGCTTACATCCAGACATCGCCAAGAGTTTGGCTGGGTTTTGTGATCAATATGGACAGGTGTGGCCCAAACCGATTCGCTAGCAGCTAGGGAACATAAAACGCCGTCTTGATAATGCACACTGAATAGACTCGAACCAGAACAAGCGCCGTCAAGGCACAATACAGGGTTTGCACCACTGGATTCAGGCTTGCGATCTGATAGATTGGTCAGACCAATTTTTACCGAATTTATGACTACATGCTCACGGAGGACTTCGTTATGCGCCTGACAGGCAAAACCATCATCATCACCGCAGCCGGCCAAGGTATTGGCCGGGCCTCGACGTTGGCCATGGCGCGTGAAGGCGCCACCGTTTGGGCCACTGACGTGAACGCCGATTTGCTCAGTGCCTTTGATTCGATGGCCAACATCAATACGGCCTCGTTAAATGTCCTAGACACCGCAGAGATTAATGCCTTAGCTGAAAAAATTGGCCCCGTCGACGTACTCTTTAACTGTGCGGGCTACGTTCATCAAGGCGACATCATGCAAACCAATGATGAGCACTGGGACTTCAGCATGGACTTGAATGTGAAGTCCATGTATCGCACCATCCGGGCATTTTTACCGGGCATGCTCGCCAAGGGTAACGGCAGTGTGATCAATATGGCCTCTGCCGCCTCTAGCATCAAAGGTGCCCCAAACCGGGTGGTCTATGCCGCCTCGAAAGCCGCGGTACTTGGTTTAACGCGTGCTTTGGCAGCGGACTATGTGGCGCGAGGGGTTCGTTTTAACGCGATTTGCCCAGGCACAGTCGAGTCACCATCGCTAGGCGAACGCATTCAGGCTGTCTCCAAAGATACTGGTAAATCGGTTGATGAGGCGCGCAATATGTTTGTGTCACGCCAACCCATGGGCCGGCTCGGCACGGCCGATGAGATTGCCGCCCTCGCGGTCTATCTGGCTTCAGACGAGTCAAGCTTTACCACTGGCACTTCGCAAATTATCGATGGCGGTTGGTCGCTGTAAGATCGACGCCAGCGCTAATAGTGACGGGGCAAAGACGAAAGCTGCGACCCCAGAACCTAGTGACAGTGCCACCGACGTAATTTTGCATTCACAACACTTTTTAATACACACGCAAGGAGATCCCGTGAAACTCGTTCGATATGGTGCCCCCGGCAAAGAAAAACCCGGCTTGATTGATGCCGATGGCAAACTGCGTGACCTGTCTGGCAAGATCAAAGATATCGGTCCCGAACAACTCGCGCCTGCTGGCCTTGCCAAGCTGGCCAAGATCAAGCCCGAGTCGCTACCCTTGGTTCGTGGCAAACCGCGCATGGGTGTGCCGCTTACCGGCGTTGGCAAGTTTCTCGCCATTGGCCTGAACTACTCCGACCATGCTGCCGAATCTGGCATGCCGATCCCCAAAGAACCCATCATGTTCATGAAATCCACCACGAGCTTATGTGGCGCCAATGACAAAGTGATGTTGCCCAAGGGTTCAACCAAGTCTGACTGGGAAGTCGAACTCGGTGTGGTCATTGGCACCAAATGCCAATATGTCACTAAAAAGGATGCCCTCAAACACGTCGCCGGTTACTGCGTGGTCAACGACATATCAGAGCGTGAATATCAGCTTGAGCGTGGCGGCACCTGGGACAAGGGCAAGGGTTGCGACACCTTCGGACCTGTGGGCCCCTGGCTTGTGACGGCAGATGACATTAAGAACCCACAACGTCTTGGCATGTGGCTTGATCTAAATGACAAGCGCTACCAAGATGGCACCACTAAGACCATGATTTTTGATGTGGCGACCATTATCAGCTACGCCAGCCAATTTATGACATTAATGCCTGGTGACATCATCACCACCGGTACGCCGCCTGGGGTTGGCATGGGGGTCAAACCCAAGCCTGTGTTCTTAAAGGCCGGCGACGTGATGACCTTAGGTATTGAAGGCTTGGGTGAGCAGCGTCAAGAGGTGGTGGTCTACAAGAAGTAAGTCCGCACCGAGTCAGGCCAGACCTTTATATAACCTGGGCACAAGCCTAAGACTGCACCGGGGTGGCGGCGCCACCCGGTGCAAGCACCACAAAGAACGTGCGCCGCACGAGGAGACACCATCGTGGCCACCGCACCCAAGAAAAAATCAGCCGCAGCAAAGACAAGTAAAAAAACCTCCAGCAAAACAACAACCAAGTCTCAGCCAATCCATTGGGTTAGCCGTTCAAGTCAATGGTTCTCGCGCGAAGACATCTACGGTTTTATCTACCGTAGCTGGACAAAAAATCGTGGCATCCCGCACGACCAGTTTGACGGTCGTCCCGTCATCGGTATCTGCAATACTTGGTCTGAACTCACGCCTTGCAACTCGCATTTCCGGGGCCTCGCCGAACAGGTCAAGCAAGGTGTGCTGGAGGCTGGCGGATTTCCGCTGGAGTTTCCTGTGACCTCGCTCGGGGAATCATTAGTTCGTCCAACTGCTATGTTGTTGAGAAACCTGGCCAGCATGGATGTGGAAGAGACCATTCGCGCCAACCCCCTGGATGGTGTGGTGCTGTTATTTGGCTGCGACAAGACCACACCGTCATTGCTTATGGGCGCGGCGAGCGTGAACGTGCCCACTGTCGGTGTATCGGGCGGCCCCATGCTAAACGGCAAGTACCGAGGCACAGACATTGGTTCAGGCACCAACACCTGGTCGATGTCTGAAGACGTAAGAGCCGGCAAGATGACCTTAGACGAGTTTCATGAGGCTGAGTCCTGCATGCACCGCTCACACGGCCACTGCATGACCATGGGTACAGCTTCAACGATGGCAAGCCTGGTTGAGGCCTTGGGCGTAGGCTTGCCAGGCAATGCAGCCTATCCCGCGGTTGATGGCCGACGCAACGTGTTGGCCAGGCAAGCAGGCCGACGCATTGTCGAGATGGTTAAAGAGAACATGACACTGGACAAAATTCTCACACGCCAAGCATTTGAAAACGCCATCCGCGTTAACGCCGCCATTGGCGGGTCAACCAATGCGGTGATCCACTTAACCGCGATCGCTAGGCGTATGGGTGTCAAGCTCGATCTCGATGACTGGGACGAGCTTGGCCGAGGCGTACACACACTGGTGAACTTGATGCCAAACGGCAAGTACCTGATGGAGGACTTCTGTTATGCCGGTGGGCTACCGGTGGTGATCAGAACCCTTGGCGAGCAGGGCTTACTTAATAAAAAGGCCATCACCGCCAATGGCAAGACCCTGTGGGATAACAACAAGAGCGCCGAGTGCTTTAACCGAGATGTGATTACAGCGTGGGACAAGCCGTTTAAGAAAAATACGGGCATTGCAGTTTTGCGGGGCAATCTCTGCCCCGATGGCGCCATCATCAAACCGTCTGCAGCCACGCCCAAGCTCTTGAAACACCGTGGCCGCGCGGTGGTCTTTGAGAGCATTGAGGATTTCCACAAACGCATCGACGACCCCAAGCTTGACATTGATGAGCACTGCATTATGGTGTTAAAGAACTGTGGTCCCAAGGGTTATCCGGGCATGGCAGAAGTAGGCAACATGCCATTGCCTCCCAAGATATTAAAGAAAGGCATCATCGACATGATCCGCATCTCAGACGCGCGCATGAGTGGCACAGCCTACGGCACGGTTGTCCTGCACGCCGCACCAGAAGCTGCCGCTGGCGGCCCTTTAGCCTTAGTAAAATCGGGTGACATGATCGAACTTGATGTCAACAAACGCCGCCTGCACCTTGATGTTAGCGAAGAGGAACTCATGAAGCGGCGCGCCAAGTGGAAGCCGCCTACCCCGCCGCTCACACGTGGTTACTACAAGCTCTACATTGACCATGTAAACCAAGCCAATGAAGGCGCAGACTTGGATTTCCTGGTTGGCACAAGCGGCAGTGCGGTACCGCGTGACAACCACTGAGCGCTCCGGCGCAAATAAACGCGTTAGCCAAAGGCAAACACAACCAACAACAACAACAAATAACAACAACCCTCATGCCCACTTCGGTGGGCATGCCAGAAGCCCGGTGTTTCTTGCATTGGGCTTTTTTATTGGTGGACAGGCATCTTTTGAGCGCGCTTTAACCAATGGCTTGGAACTGACTGTGGGGCAACCTGCAACGACATTCACCTGTTGCGGCTACAACCTTCGCGACCAAACTGGTATGACCAATATACGTATAAATCGATTCCGTATATTGCGTAGAATTTTCTTCTAGGGGTTTACCCAAGCGTTCGTTAAAAACACTATTGCCAACGTGCTCGCACCTGTATAGCATCATCGATAGTGATCAATTGGTCTGACCAAAACACCAAAAGTTGTGATAACTGAGCAGCAAAAAACTGCCAACAGAGACAAACCGTGCAGCATCATTAACATCGCGCACGACTTTGATTTAACGGCTGGGCCAAGAGGCTTGGCCCCACCACAAGGAGGAGTCCCGCAAATGAAACGTCGTCACCTTTTAAGCGCCATTGGCGCTGTCACACTGTCAGCAGCGTTGTCCTTAGGCTTAGCCACAAGTGCGCATGCACAAAACAACTATCCTGATCGCCCGATCCAGATGATCGTGCCTTGGGGTGCGGGTGGCGGCACGGATGCTGTGGCTCGCTTTATGGCCGCTGAGCTCGAGAACAAACTCGGCCAACCCGTTAATGTGGTTAATCGTACAGGCGGCAGCGGCGTGGTTGGTCACTCTGCCATTGCGCAGGCCAAACCCGATGGCTACACGCTCGGCTTGATCACCGTGGAAATTACCATGATGCGCCACTTGGGGTTAACTGAATTAAGCTATCAGGACTTCACGCCTGTGGCCATGGTGAACTACGACCCAAATGCAGTGTTTGTACGCAACGACAGTGACATTAACACCACTGAAGACCTGTTGGCTGCCATTAAGGCAAACCCAGGCAAACTCAAAGGAAGTGGCACTGGTCAAGGTGGTATCTGGCACTTGGGTCTGGCAGGCATGCTCGTAGAAGCCGACCTGCCCGGTGACGGCGTGACCTGGGTACCAAGCCAAGGTGCGGCTCCTGGCCTACAAGATCTGATGGCCGGTGGCATTGATCTGGCCTCCTGTTCACTGCCCGAGGCACGTGCTTTGATTGAAGCCGGGCGCGTCAAGCCCCTAGTGCTCATGGATGTTAAAGCCGATCTACTTTTCCCCGATGTGCCGCTTTTGAAGTCTCAGACCGGTAGCGACTGGACCAACGGGGCCTGGCGTGGCGTGGCTGGTCCGGCAGGCATGCCACCAGAGGTGGTGGCCATACTGGCCACGGCGCTTGAAGAGATTTATCAATCCAAGGACTACGCAGACTTCCTGGCATCGCGCGGGTTTGGTGCACAGTGGGCCAATCCACAGGAGTTTGGGGTATTTATGGAGCAAGAAGACACTGCCAAGGGCAACGTGCTCAAGGCCGTGGGCTTAGCCAAGTAGACCAGGCAGTGCTGGGGCGCGGCGGGGTACGGTAAGAGGTTGGGACTGAGGGATGGTTATTCAGGTTAGTCATTTGTCATGGGCTTGAATTCGAGCCAAGCCTTTGACTTGATCCTCGCTTCTTGGCTCTTACCGCCCTTTTGCCCCGCCGCCGCTTTTTTTATCTATGCGTTCAAACTTGGTGTCTTTGCATGAAGGTCAATGACGGTCTGATCGGTCTGGTTTTGTTATTAGTCTCTCTAGCCACCTTGTGGCATGTGCAAGACTTCCCCAACATTCCAGGGCAAACCTATGGAGCCTCATTGTTTCCCACGGTGGCTGCGGCCGGGCTGGCCATTTGCTCGATCTTGCTGATTATTTCTGGCCTGCGCTCAGGCCACGGGTTGATCTATGGCAGCCAGGTCACCCCCACAAGATCACTGACAGCCCTCTTTATCACGGCCGCTGTCTTGGTGGGATATGCGCTACTGGTTGATTACCTCGGCTTTTACATCACGGCATCGCTTGCCTTGATTGTTTTAATGGTCACCTATGGGGCCAAGTTAAAGCTCGCTGTGCCCTTGGGTCTGACGGTAACGGTTGTGATTCACCTAGCTTTTTACAAACTACTTGGCGTGCCCCTGCCCTGGGGCTTGCTAGAAAACTATGCGTGGTAACTGAACATGTCGGCACTGACCACTGCGTTTGACATGGTGTTGAGTAGCGATGTGCTGATTGCCATGGTGGGCGCGGCACTCTTCGGGCTATTCGTTGGAGCCGTGCCAGGGCTCACGGCCACCATGGCCACGGCACTGCTGGTACCAGTGACATTTTTTCTGGATCCGATTCCGGCCGTGGCTGTAATGGTCACGGCCACGGCCATGGCGATATTTGCAGGCGATATTCCCGGCTGCTTGGTTCGTATCCCAGGCACGCCCGCCTCAGCGGCCTATGTCGATGAATCCCACGCCATGACTAAAAACGGTCAAGCGCACACCGCGCTCGGCGTGGCGTTGGTGTGCGCTTGCTTGGGTGGTTTATTTGGCACGGCTGTATTGATTGTGGCTGCACCCTCGCTTGCAGAAGTGGCACTGCAATTCAGTTCAGTGGAGTATTTTTGGTTGGTGCTACTAGGGTTGACATGTGCGGTGTTTGTCAGCGGCAACTCGCCCTTAAAAGGCATGGTGACCTTATTATTGGGTTTATTGCTAAGCGGCGTTGGCCTGCAGAATCCAGCTGCACACCCACGTTTTACGTTTGGCAACACAGACTTATTAGGTGGCATCACACTGATCCCCGCCATGATTGGCTTATTTGCCATTAGCGAGATTTTACGATTTGCGGCAAGCCGTGAAGATATCGCCAAAGTCAAAGCGCAAGTTGGTTCAGTCTTTAAAGGCATGGGCAAAATCATCTGGCGCTTTAAATGGCAGGGTTTGCGCGGTAGTGTATTGGGTACCGCCGTAGGTGCGTTGCCTGGAGCCGGCGCTGATATTGCAGCTTGGATGTCTTACGCCATCAGCCGTAAAACCTCCAAGCAACCAGAAAAGTTTGGCACAGGCCATCCCGAGGGATTGGTCGAGGCCGGATCGTCCAACAGTGCGGCCTTGTCCGCGGCATGGATTCCTGCGCTGGTGTTTGGCATTCCGGGCGACTCGATCACTGCAATCGTGATCGGTGTTCTCTATATGAAAAGCATCAACCCAGGACCCATGATCTTTATCACCAACCCTGAGAGTATCTATGCGGTCTTTATCATCTTTATTCTCGCAAGCCTCTTGATTCTGCCTTTGGGTTGGTTGTGCATCAAAGCGGCGAGCTCATTGCTTAAAACTCCGCGCAACATCTTGATGCCCATCATTTTGATGTTCTGTCTGGTCGGTGCCTTTGCGATCAATAACTCACCGTTTGACCTTTGGATCCTGATTGGATTTGGTGTGCTAGGCTGGTTTCTCGAGTCCCATGGCTATCCCGTCGCACCGGCCATCCTCGGTCTGTTGCTCGGTGGCATGCTGGAAGAACATTTTGTGACATCCATGATCAAAGCCGAGGGCAATTTCTGGATGTTTGTTGACCGGCCTATCGCCATGGGCCTCGCCATTGTGACGCTCTTGGTCTGGCTTGGCAGTTTGGCGATGTCCCTGCGCCGCGCCCATCAACGTTCGCAACCAAAGGAAATCCATCATGATCCATCAGCTACCCGGCATACAGCCTGAAATCGCTATCCAAGCTATTCCTGGCGATGATCGCATCTGGGTGCCGCAAGCACCACTGGTGTGGTTCCGTCCATTGTTATTCAATACGGTCACGGGTGGTTGGTGCAATTTATTGCGGGTTCGCAAGTCCGGCGTGCTATCACGCCACATTCACCCAGCAATTGTCGTGGGTTATGTCATTAAGGGCGCGTGGCGCTATCTGGAACACGATTGGGTGGCTACGGCAGGGTCATTCGTGTTTGAGCCACCAGGCGAGATACATACGCTGGTGGTTGATGATCAGACCGATACTAGCTGCGCTGGGAACCACAATAGCGACAACAGCACCCGTGACACTGAAATGATCACGTTTTTCAACATCTCAGGTGCCATGGTCTACCTCGATGAAGATGGCAACCAAACGGGCTATGAGGACGTGTTCAGTAAAATAGACATGTGCCGCAAGCACTACGAGGCCGTGGGTTTGGGGGCTGACTACGTCGATCAATTTGTTCGTTAGAACACCGGGTACTGAAAACAATTTGGACAAACAACATGGGCAAACATATTCTCGTGGTTGGTGGCACTAGCGGTATCGGCGCTGGAGTCGCGCTCGCATTCAAGACCCAAAACCCCGAGAACCAAGTCATGGTCGCTGGTGCCACGCAGGCTGAAATCGACAACTTCCAGCATAGCGATCAGTGCCAAGGTATCGCCGCTCAGGTTCTCGATGTGCGTGACAGTGATGCGGTCATGGGCCTTGTCTCAACGTTGTCACGCCTTGATGTGCTGGTCAATTGCGCCGGTGTGATTCGTCGTGGTGATGAATTAAAGCCCGAGGTGTTTGCCTCGGTAATAGACATTAACCTAAACGGCACCATGCGGGTGTGTGCGGCAGCCAAAGCCCTTCTGACGCAAACGCGTGGTTGCATTATCAACACAGCATCCATGCTCAGCTACTTCGGAGGTGGCTTGGTGCCAGCCTATAGCGCGAGCAAAGGTGGCATTGCGCAGTTAACTAAATCACTGGCCATTGCCTATGCGCCTGATGGAATTCGGGTCAATGCAATCGCGCCGGGTTGGATTGCCACGCCGTTGACTCAAGCGTTACAGGCCGACCCAAGTCGATCGGATCCGATTCTAGCCAGAACGCCGCTTGGGCGTTGGGGCACGCCAGACGACGTGGCTGGTCCAGTGTTGTTCTTAGCAAGCCCCGAGGCTGCGTTTGTGACTGGCGTGATTCTGCCAATCGATGGTGGTTATTTGGCGGTGTAAATCAATCAGCTAATGACTGATAACCACCACTAAAACAACACTGCCACGTGGTGAACTCACTCACCTCTACTTTGAGTTAACCCGTAAACCGAGCGCATAACCATAAATGCACGATCGAGCTTGATCCATCTCGATGTCTTTGCCGCCACTGCCCAAGACCACTAACGCCATTTCATAGTGCAGGTTGTTTGTTCTTTTAGGGGTTATGGACTTTGCCATCGGTGTCATCAGGCACCACCATCAACGCGCCAGCGGGTCTACACCAAGAACGAATATGCACGGCCAGTTGAACCCCATTTCCTTGATATGCTGAGGCTAGTGTTGCCCCTCACAAACACCCGGCGCATGGGCAAGACTCGCAGCAGAATCAGTGTATGGAAGCGTACATAATGTCCGCTTCAGACACATCCTTGTTCGCAAACTCCTCAACGATGCGTCCTTGCCGCGACACTAATATTCGGTCTGACAGCACCATAACCTCCGGTAGGTATGACGAAATGACGACCACTGCCAATCCCTGGTTTGCGAGCCCACGTATCAACTCATGGATTTCAGCCACGGCGCCTACATCTACACCCCGAGTCGGCTCATCAAAAATAATTAGCTCAGGATTTTGAATTAATGACTTTGCAATTACCACTTTCTGTTGGTTTCCCCCAGAAAGCTCAATAACTTTGGGGTCGCCCGACACGGCGCGAACCTTGAGCTTTTCTTTCCAATCAGCACCGGCTTTCTTCTCTTCTGAACGGCTGAACAACAGACGTCTGCCTCTAAGCTTAGCTAATAAGCCCACATAGATATTGCGAGCAGTCGCCATGGTTTCAAAAAAACCATCGACCTTTCTGTCTTCAGTGACATAGGCAATACCTGCATCAATCGCCTGAGCAGGAACCCGGTAGCGGATGAGCTTGCCTTTAAAAAGAATCTTGCCGCCATGAAGGTAATCACGCTTTAGAACGCCGGCTACGACCTTAAAAGTCTCGGTGCGTCCTGAGCCAATCAAACCAAACACGCCCGTTACTTGACCAGCAAAAATAGAAAATGACGTATTGCGCACCATATTGCCCATACGCAGGTTTTGCACGCTTAAGATCCGCTGGCCCGGAGGACGCAACTTGGCTTTGCTTCCATAGATAGTGGCACTGAGGTCGCGCCCAACCATGGCCTGGACGATTCGGTTGCGATCAAAATTCCTAACATCATCGGTCACCACATGCTTGCCATCACGCATCACCGTGATGCGGTCTGACAAGTCTAGGGCTTCTTCCAGCGCATGCGAAATAAAAATAATTGACACGCCGCGCGCCTTCAGATTCCGTATGAGGTCAAAAAAGTATTTCTTTTCTTCCGGCGTGAGTGTTGCAGTCGGCTCATCAAAAATTATCACTTTTGCGTCATGTATGACTGCACGGGCAATCTCAACCATTTGCTTTTGTGCCGCACCCAAACTAGACACCATGTGCGTGGGGTCAACATTGAAGTTAAGCGATTGCAAAAGCTGCTGAGCCGCAATGTATACCGCCCGCAAACGGTTGACGAACTTCTCTTTGCCTAAAAAAAGGTTTTGGCCAACTGTCATCGTAGGCACGAGGCTAGTTTCCTGAAACACCATCGCCACACCGGCCGATAACGCCTCGACAGGATTATGAAATGACACCGGCTTACCTTGAATCAACAACTCGCCCGAACTTAAGGTAACCACACCAGCCATTACTTTGGTGAGTGTGGACTTGCCGGCACCATTTTCTCCGCAGAGCGCATGAATCTCCCCTTGCATCAGGGTAAAGTCAACACTGTCGATCGCAGGCACCCCCCCATACTTTTTAGTTGCTTGACGAAGCTCGAGCACTGGTTTCATGGTCTCAGTCCTGCGATTGTTGGTTAACAAGTGGCATACCTAGGATTCGGCCGGCCCCCTTAGATAGGGCTAACAATGAGCCGTCAAATTCGAGTGCGGCCACGATGCCGTGATTTGCACCGCCCACCCGGCTGTGCAGTGAATAGAGAGGCACAAGGTCTGAAGACAACTTAACCACCAGACCATAAGAGCGTGCTGGCGCCCATGGTTTGAGCACCCCCATTTGTCTGACCCCTCCCTGCTGTAAAGGCTCAAGAAAGTCCTTACCTGAGCTCAGTGCTGGTGCAATCCAGTATGTAGGGTCGACGGTTTGCATCATCTCTGTGCGAAATTCGTTTTCGCTCAACACAAACTCAAGTAATTGGCTACGTGGGGCAAAGAGCGTGAGCCAAAAACCGCCATCTGATGCCTTCGAAATTCGCGATGGATAACCTGGCAACTCATTCAACCCTGATTCCATCGTGCCATTTCGCCAAACCAAAACCCGGTGTGCCCAACTCTCTGAAACCAACGTTCGTGCCCCGTCTGAGCACACACCATAGGCGTAAGCAAGCTTTTTTGCATACACATGTGTCTTACCAGAGGCAGGGTCGTAGGCCAGCAATTGGCCAGTCTTGCCACCATCGAGCAAATCTTTGGCCCAATCATCGCATGCGGTTTGCAAGGAGCCATTGGTGATCAAAAGAATGCCATCTGGCCCTTCGCATAGCGCCGTGACACATTGGATCGGCTGACTGTCAAGGATTGAGACCTTCCGACCATCATATTTGCCATTGACAAACAAAAGACCATCATCTGTGGCAGCAACCAAGCCATCACCTAATTTGCACAACGCACGAATGGGCTTGGGCAATTCAATCATCTGCTGGCGAGTAAGATGCTCAGGCCCGAGCTCGACTTTCAAAATTTCTTTTCCACAAGCAACCATCAAATGCCCATGACTGTCGAGCACCATATCTGTGAGCTCGGGATGCTCAAACAGCACCGGCGCGACATCCAGCAAATTGTTGGGCTTGAGCGCCCCATCAAACACTGGCACCGACGTGTCACTACCGAAACTATCAAACAAGCGTTCACTGGCGCGCTTTAGATATGCAAACATCTCGCTCAGGCCTCTTTGATCGGAAATTGCACAAAGTCCGCATCGCCATCCTCTAGCTTGATACGGCCAATGCGGTTGTTTGAAATACCGCCAAGATACAAGTAGCCACGGTGCTCTCGCATCGAAGTGATCATGGGGTGGTTTTCTCCGCTTTGATCCCACAATGATTCCAACACCTCGCCATCTTCGGTGCACTTGATAACGCAGCCAACATTAATATTGGGTGCGAGCCACTCATCTTGACCCAATCGTTTGACCATGCGCTTCCTAAAGCTAGGTGAACGCATGGCAAGATCAAAGGCAGGGCTTCGCATACCCATAATTGCTATCCAATAGTTACCGTCAGACGCTCGGTTGATATTGTCGGGATAGCCAGGCAGGTCAGCGATGATGACTTCTACCGTACCTTTTTTCGGGCCATCAAACCAATAACGGTTAATGCGGCAAGCCCAGCTCTCGGCAAACAGCAAAGACTGACCATCAGAGGCCATGCACACGCCATTGGGAAATACGAGGTTCTTTAGTACGGTCTGAGTTTGACCGGTGCTAGGGTCATAACAAATGATGCGACCATTGCCACGGCCCTCTAGGCTATCGATAGGCCACTCATGCATTTCGTAACGCACGGTTGCTTCGGAGAAAAATATTCGTCCATCCGAGGCAATATCAAGGTCATCTGCCAAACGCAGGCGACTGTCATCGACGATGGACAACCAAGAACGTCCGGTCTCATCGGTTGCTTTCTCCACCGCACGGCTGTCTCGCTTGATACAGTAAAGACCCATGCCGCCCACGCAGACATAGAGGTTACCGTTCTTGTCAAAGGCCATGCCTAGAGGTTGGCCACCGATGTGTGCATACACTTCCATGCGCTGATAGTCGGGCGCAAAAAACCGCACAATATCGCCATGCCGGGTACCGCAGTAAAGGTTGTCTTGCTCGTCTAGGATGACGTCTTCGGGCGATTCAACTTGAGCCAGGCCAATCAGTTCCGTGCTCCCTAGCCGGTTATTCACCGCGTAAGGCGAGCGTGATTCGACCGCCGTGTCAGCAGGCGCTGGCATGTCTAGATAGCCTGGACTTACGTACAGTTCGCTCAACGCTTTGCCGCGATTCTTAAACCATCGAATATCTAGCGTGACAGCAGCCAGCATGATCGCAGCAAGGCACATACGAATGTAACCAGCCGGGACAGACAGACCTCGTAAACTATTGGTGACAATCAAAACAATCAATGTGCCGAGAATCGCTTTAGCCACTGAGCCCTTGCCGCCGCCCAACCGTATGCCACCTAATAAAGCAGCAGCCAACACTAAAATCTCGATGCCCAAACCCGTATCCGCGCTGCTGCTACCTACCCGAGCTGCAAACAGGATGGCCGCAACGGCGGCAAACATGCCTGAGGCCACATAGGCGAGCGCGGTAATCCGGCGCACCGGCAGTCCCGAGTTGTAAGCAGAGCGACGAGAGCCACCGACTGCCATCAAATGCCACCCCCCGCGCATGCGGGTCAGAAAGATGTGCAACAAGACCGCAACGACGACAAAAATCCAGATGGAGATGGGAAGGGACAGAAAGTCACCATTGCCCAGTTCATCCCAAAACACTGAGTCTGGAATTGTTGAGGCGATTTCAACGGCCCAATTGAATTGGATTAGGTTAAAGATCGCCCGAAAAACAATCAAAGTAACCAGAGTGGTTAAGAATGCCCGTAATTTGAGATACCCAATCAACACCCCGTTGACCGCGCCCATTAGCGCACCGCAAAGCAAGGTCACACCGATTGCCGGCATCACCGCCCACTCCAGCACGTGGATTAGGTACAAGACCAGCACGTTACAAATCGCATAAATCGATCCAACACTTAAATCGATGCCACCTACGATTAGGACGAGTGCCATTCCAAAAACGATGAAGCCAATCTCGCCGCTTTCACGCAACAACATTGACACGGAATTGAAACTAAGAAAGTTCTCAACAACCGAGGAGAAACTTGCAATGACAATGAGCAACACCAATAGGGGGACGGCCGTCTCCATCCACTGCTTCGCCAACAATTCGCCAATTGCCCGATCTGGCCAATAACGATATCGAAGTTTCTTTAATGTGTTCATTCTTCTACATTCTTTCCATTACGCGCAACAGGCCAAGTCATAAAAACCATCCGGGATCGATCTGTGACGGTCAATTGGCAGTAAATGACGGTTATTGGCGATTGAAGGTGCACAAGTGAAATCACCAATTCCACTTGTGCACCGTGAGATGCTTGCGCTTTAAAATCAGCCTTTGACTTACTTTAAAGTTTCAAGATCCCAGCACTGGTGCGTGTTTGCATCAGCCTGTGTGTAAACAAACAAAGGCGTGTATAGGGCAACCTGGAGTGCACCGGGCTTTTCTGGTGCTTGCAGTGCCATTTGAATGAGCGCATTGACATCACGACTTTGGCCGGGAACGTCATAGCTGACGTAGTGATCAAACGCACCTGACTTTAAGCCTGTGCAAGCCACTTCACCGCCACCGCCGCTTGATGAGACCAGGATTTTGCCGGTCTTGCCTGCATCCTTGACAGCCGATGCGGTAGCAAGGTCAGGAATATCCCAAACGCCCATGATGGCGCAAAGATCTGGGTGCTGCTTAATCGTGACTTCGGTGATCGATTTGGCCTTTGACGACTCGTAGTTTCCAATCGATTGTCGAGCAACTACTTTAATGTTGGGATTTTTCTCCAAAACATTGTTGTAGCCATCTTGCATATAAACGGTCCAAGGTGCCGTGGTTGGACCATTCAAGATCATGATCTGTTGGGATGTATCTGGACCGCATTGGTCGACTACCCATTGAGCCTGCGTTTCACCAATTTTGGTAGCATCCGCGCCGGCAAATCCAGTGGTCATTGTCAGGCTCTTCATGTTGAGCTGGATGACGTAGATGCCAGCATCTTCAAGTCGCTTTAAGATCTTGGCATAGGAAGTGACATCAGGATTTTGAACAACGACTACATTGGGTTTGGGATCTTCATTGAGCAGCTGCGTCAGAATCTGCACGCCAGCTGAAGTAACGAAATTCGCATTTCGCACCTCATACTTATACCCGAGACGTTCAGCTTGCTGACTCATCACCGATGACCACCCTTCGGTCAAGTCTAGGCCCATGAACACAGGCACAAAGACCACTCGTTTGTCTTTAAAGGTCTCATAATACTTAGTGCGCTCCGGATCTTTAATTGCCCCAGAGCCTTGGGCGTACGTAACATCGGTTGCGACGCCTAAGGAAATTGCCATACCCAGACCCAACGTCAACTTCAACAGATGACTGCCAATTCTTTTGTGGAAAGTGGTGCTCGACTTACTCATTATTTGTCTCCAATATTTATACATTTATAGATTTAATTAAGATGAATCTACCCATACTTTGAACCATAAACTTCGGTAAAGGACCTGCTTTAGATATCGCCCTGTTGTGCTGTTTCTTCGTTACGTGGATTCAGTAAGCTATCAAGTGCAATAGCAATTAGTAGAACCAATCCCTTAAGCAGGTTTTGCACATCGAGCGTTAAATTAAGTATGGTCATGCCATTAATTAGCGTGCCAACCAATAGTGTGCCAACCACAACGCTTAAAACACCACCCCTGCCACCCGACAAACCTACCCCACCGAGCACAACAACCAAAATTACGTCGTAAATTAACGAGAGGTTATAGATTCTTGTATCCATCAAGCTATTGGAAGATGCCATTACAAGACCAGCAAGCACCGCGATTAATGCAGCTACGACGTACTGAAACACAATGACAGGCCGAACAGCGATCCCTGTTGTACGCGCACTGTTCGGGTTGTCGCCAATGGCATAAATAAAGATACCAAGTTTTGTGTAGTTCAGAAAAACGCCCACCAAAAAGACGACGCCCGCCGCAATCAAGACGCTGCTCGGAATACCAAAAACGTCAACACCGCCAAGCCACGACAAAGAGCTCATCTGCTCGGGCCAAGACACCATGTCGGCCTTGAGAATGCCGACTTGACCGAGGCCAGCAAGCCCCAACCCAGTCGCAAGCGTCACAAACAGGGCAGGAAGCTCAGCATAGGCAACAAAAACTCCATTTATCATTCCAACAACGGCGGCAAATAGCAGGCCAATCAGAATTGCCAACCACACCGGCGTGCCCGATGCAGCTAAAGTCAGGATAAATGCCGTTGGGACTGCCATCACAGCGACAATCGACAAATCAATACCACGGCCAATGACAACAATGGCCATTGCAATACCTAATATCCCCAACACAGATATTGAGCGCAACGTAGCTACCAAGTTACCGACGGATAAGAAGCCAGGTAAGAAAGCAGCAAAGAGTAGGGATACAACCACAAATAGTAAAAAAACGATTGTCTGCTGGTCGAGCTTGCGCATTATTATTAACTTATAAGCACTCAGATATTTTCAGACTAGCACGCCGGATATCTAATACGCTCTAGGGTTATCCCGCGCCGACTGATGCAGCAGCTAAAGCGACGCAAGGCTGACACCCAAAAGAATTAAGGAACCGAAGTTGCACACATTACAGAGATCCGCGTCACCTGCATCGAGCACGAGAAAATTTAAGAGCATTTAATCTAGGGCGGCATATTGGCATGCGCTATTGGAAGCGGAGTTTGCTAGATTGCTGTTGTTAAAGACTTGCCATTTTCAAACACAATCAGACTCACGCTTTATAGCTCACCAGCTGTCAGCATTGATTTTTCGGCGCTTTGAATGAACCAGTGGTGCACCACCGTTGACAAGCATCACCGCCCTGGTGCCCCATTCTTCTCTTTAGCCTGGTCCCAGCTGGCACTGAATCGACGAAAGGCCTCATCCATGTGTGTGCGCATGGCTTGCCTGGCCGCTTCAGGGTCTTGGGCATGGATCGCCTTGACAATGGCCTTGTGCTCGCGAATGGCCTCATTCCATGAGCTGCCCGTATCAAAATACGTCGAGAGCCGGGAGAACAACACGCCTAGGCGCGCCATAAAGAGTTGATCCACCAGTCCTGCCATGACCTGGTTACCACTGGCTTGGGCCAACAGTACATGAAACCTGTGATCTGACACCAAGGGGTCTTTGCCTGCCTTGGCGCGTGCTTCCATGTCTTTGATGATTTCTCGCATTTGACGCACGTGCTCGGGCGTGCGTGAAACGGCCGCCAAAGCGGCGACTTCGGATTCAACGAGCCTACGTGCTTCAAGCAACTGAAACGGGCTCATGTCAGATTTAAGCTTGGCGACTTTCTTAGGGGTCGCGGCCGGGGTTTTACGGGGTCTACTCAGGTACACCCCACTGCCCATGCGAATCTGAATCACGCCCTCGACCTCTAGCGCAATCAGTGCTTCTCTTAAGGTGGGACGTGAGACCTTCAGCAGATCAGCCAATTCCCGCTCTGAAGGCAAGCGCACGCCTGGCTCATAGCCGTGCTCTTTGATGAGGACGCGAATACGGTCAGCTGTTTGTTGATACGGCTTGGCTGATAAGGCTTCTTTGCTGATAGAGGATTTGTTCATGTTTAATGCACTGCAAGGTGGATCGGATGCTGAAGTCGTCGACCGCTATAGCGCGACGCGAATCAGCGTGCCAAACCCCAAAGTTTAAACAAACCTACCAATCCCACATGGATCCATCGCTTTTTAGCCGATTAATCGGCAAATACGCCCGTTTATAAGGAAATTGCTTAGCCACCTCTTCATTGACCGTTACCCCATGTCCAGGTGACTCACCACAATACATGTAGCCATCTTCAAACCGATAGTCGACCGTGAACACCTCTTGAACCGGTGACTGATGTGGCATGTGCTCCTGAATCCCGAAATTCGGCAACCAAGCCCCTACATGCAGCGCACAACCCATGGTGATTGGTGACAGGTCGGTGGCCCCATGGCAGCCGGTGCGCACTTGGTAAATCGCGGCAAACTCGGCAATCCGTCGCCAGTGGGTAATACCCCCGGCGTGCACGATCGAGGCACGAATGTAATCAATCAGTTGCTCCTCGATCAATCCCTTGCAATCAAACAGTGAATTAAACACTTCGCCAATGGCCAAGGCGGTGGTGCTTTGGCTTCTCACCCGGCGCAAGCTCTCGGGGTTGTCTGCCGGGGTGACGTCTTCTAACCAGAACAGGTGGTAGGGTTCCAGGCTTTTTGCTAATTGCGCTGCCTCATTGGGGCTTAGACGATGGTGAGCATCGTGCAGCAGATGCAGTTCATCACCGAACGCAGCCCGCAATGATTCAAATAGTTTGGGTACGTGGCGCATGTAAGCCACCGTGTCCCAAGCCTCCACGCGCGGCAAATCACCATCGGCCGGTTCGTACGCCTGACCGGATTGGCTCACCCCATAGACCTTACTTAGACCGGGCACACCACTTTGGGCGCGAATGGCCACATAACCTTCGTCTTTCAGTCGCGCCACCGCATCAATGGTCTCATCGATGTCTCGCCCTGTGGCATGGCCATAGACCAGCATACGCTCGCGACTGCGCCCACCAAGCAGCTGATAAAGCGGCATGCCGGCGCACTTGGCCTTGATGTCCCAAAGTGCCATGTCTACCGCGGCAATGGCGGTCATGGTCACAGGCCCACGGCGCCAATAGGCACCGCGGTAGAGCATCTGCCAAGTGTCTTCGATGCGGGCCGCATCGCGACCAATCAACAGGGGCACCACGTGTTCTTGCAAATAGCTTGCTACGGCCAATTCGCGGCCATTAAGGGTCGCATCCCCACAACCTGTCACCCCGTCTTCTGTCTGCACCACCAAGCTGACAAAGTTTCTGCCAGGGCAACAGATCACCACACGGACACCCGTGATTAGCGTGGTGTATGTAGCGACTGGCGCCCGGGCGAGCACAGTAGGCAGCTCTGTGGGAGGCTCTTTAACGGACTTCATGACTGCTGCTGTCTCGCACCCGTTTGATTAAAGCGTTGCAGACTCGTCTCTAAACCGTTGGCATGGATTTGCGCCAACCAATGTGTTGCAGTTTGCACAAACCCGTTATCTTGCCCCAATTGGTGACCAAAAATCGCCCACTCCATGTTGGGTTGGCATAAAAGCGCTTGGATCGCACCTGCCGGATCGACATGCTGGTCTTTGGCCAGTACCTGTAATTCACCTGCCAACGGATCGTTAAATACAAATGGATCACCGGCTTGGTTCACGGGCCAGAGGCTGCGCGCAAATATCGCCACAGCCATCGCCAGGTAGTTAAGTCCTGCGTCATCGGCTCGCTCGTGATTCAGGTCCTGATTCACATCCTGATTCAGATCCTGGCTACGCTTGGCCAGCAAACGCTCTCCGACTGGCAGCCAGCGCACGGGGATTTTTAACGAGGAGTCTGAATAGACTTGCAAACACCCGTGATCAAGCATCGGGTTGCTAAAGCGCTTGATGAGCGCATCGCGATAAGCCTGCCAGTTTGGTCGACCCACCAAGGGCCCACTGGCATGGGTCATGTAACCATGGATGAATTGCTTCATCACAGGCCTGGCAATCACCTGACGGATGTAGGCATCACCCAATACTGCCCCGGCACCGGCCAACACCGTGTGACTACCATTTAGCATCCAGAGCTTGGCCTGCTCAAACCCAGCCACATCATTCGATACCACTACACCTACCGAGCGCAACGCATCAGCATCCGATGGATCGACAAACGCATCTTCAATCACCCACTCCCAAAACGCCTCGACCCCCAAGGCGGTGGGATCATCCAACCCAAGATCGGCGCAAGCGGCCTCGCGCACCTCGGCGCTTGGTGCAGGGACAATGCCATCGACCATGCTGCTAGGAAACCGGCATTCGGTTTGTACCCAGTCGCAAAGGCCTGGGGCAGCAATGCTGGTTCGCGCTTGTTCCAGACACAGGGCTCGCAGCACATGACCGTTGTCTGGCAGGTTGTCACAAGAGGCGATGGTTAGCCCACCTAGGCCTTTGGCCTGGCGCTTGGCCAGACCATCAACGATCAGTCGGGCCAGTTCGGGTGTGTAGGCTTTTTCTGTGACGGTGAGCGTCACCCATCGGGTCTTGGCATTGGCAATCTGATCAATGACGGCGTCTCGTTGGCTGGCTGTCACGAGCGTTTTAACAATCGAGCTTGGGGCGTGCCAGCGTGAACCGCTGTCGTCTGAGACTCGGACCAGATACAAATGGTCTTGGGCCTTTAGTTGCTTGGCTAGTTTGTCGCTACGCATGCCCACGGCACAGATTTGCCATGCGTTGTTCTCACCTGCCCCACCAGCACCACCAGCACCACCTGCCATCAGCGCATCAAATACCATCGCTTGGTGCGCCCGATGAAACCCGCCCAAACCGAGGTGCACAACCTGGGGTTGGCTATCAAGTAGTTGATCAGTGCGGAGGTGATCAGTGCGGGGGTGATAGACAAATGCCTGCCCGCCAAGATTAGCAGCGACTTGCTTGGCGCTTTGTTCAGAAAGCGGCGTCACAAACATCGATGCAATCGGGGACTTGGCTATCGGCGCGCTCATGCGTTCATCCTAATCGAATTGAATTCCACCGTTTAGATCAAGCACCTCGCCTGTGATGAAACCCGACATCGGGTGCGCGAGAAACAAGACACAGTGCGCAAACTCCTCAAGCTCACAGAAACGGTTAACCAGGATCATCTTTCGCAGCTCTTGTTGACGCGCTGCGCTGACTTGTTCGGTCAACATCTGGGTTTTTACAAAGGTCGGTGCAATGGCATTACACGTGACACCCTGTTTGGCATACTGGCGCGCAAAACTAAAGGTCAAGCTCACCACCCCGCCCTTGGATGCGGCGTAAGCCGGAATCGGTGACAAGCCGCCTGTCTTGGCCCCAAATGAGGCCACATTCACAATGCGCCCAAAACCGCGTGCTGCCATTTGCGGGGCCAACTGCTGACTGACGTAAAAGACCCCCTCCAGGTTCACGGCCAATGTCTGGCGAAATAGCTCAGGCGTGGTCGTTTCACAATCGGCGTATTGCAAAATACCGGCGTTATTGACCAACACATCGATGTGGCCGTGCCATTCATGCGCCCTGACACACACCTCTTTGACCATGTCTGGATCTGAGACATCCATGGTCGCTACCATCAGGCGCCCGGCTTCTAGCGCGGTGTGGCAATCGGTCTGTAGCGTGTGGGTAGCGACATCGGTGCCCACCACCCGGTAGCCAGCTACAAGCAGCGCTTTGACCGTGGCCAACCCCATGCCTGAATTGGCGCCAGTGACCAAGGCCACCTGATCCTGGATTGGTGGGTAACTGAAGGGATTGGCCGGCATGGAGGTCTCGGCCTCGGTGGATTTGTCGATAGGTGCCATCACATCACCGTGCCGATTTGCCAGGGGATGAACTCGTTTTGTCCATAACCGTGGCGCTCGCTCTTGGTGCGCTCACCGGAGGCCACGGCCACGATTTCATCAAATATCATCTGTCCCATTTCCTGAACGCTGTAGTCACCATCGATGATCGAGCCACAGTTGATATCAATGTCTTCTTCTTGTTTTTGCCACAACGCACTATTGGTCGCGAGTTTAAGTGACGGTGACGGGGCACAGCCATAGGCTGAGCCTCGGCCAGTGGTAAAACAAATCACATTGGCGCCACCGGCAACTTGACCGGTGACGCTCACCGGGTCGTAGCCCGGGGTATCCATGAACACAAACCCTTTGGCCGTAATCGGTTCGGCGTACTCATACACATCCACCAAAGCGGTAGTACCGCCTTTGGCCACGGCACCGAGGGACTTCTCAAGAATCGTGGTCAAGCCGCCTGCCTTGTTACCGGGCGAGGGGTTGTTGTCCATGCTGCCGTTAAACATAGCGGTGTAGCCTTCCCACCATTTGATGCGTGTCACAAGCTTTTGTCCAACAGCTTGGGTCACGGCCCGGCGTGTGAGCAAATGCTCCGCCCCATAGACCTCAGGAGTTTCAGACAGGATAGCGGTTGCCCCATGGGCGACAAGCAGGTCAACCGCGGCACCCAAGGACGGGTTGGCGGTAATGCCGCTATAACCATCTGAACCGCCACACTGCAGCCCGAGCACCAGATTAGAGATGCAACAAGGCTCGCGCTTGACGCTGTTGACCTCGGGCAACATTGCCTCAATAAGCTCAATGCCCTTTTGTACGGTGTGGCGCGTGCCACCGCTTTCCTGGATATTGAATACCTTCAGTGCCCCGCCCTCGTTTAAGTGCGAGTGCTCTAGCCAGCTCTTGATCTGATTGCCTTCACAGCCCAAACCAATCACAATCACCGCGGCCATGTTGGCATGGCGCGCGTAGCCGGCCATGGTGCGCTCCAGGATCTTCAGACCCAACCCTTCTGTGTCCATGCCACAGCCCGTGCCATGGGTCAGTGCAATGACGCCATCAATGTTCTCGTAGGGTGCTAAGGCATCCGGGCTGCGACGACGATCAAAGTGATCGGCCACCGCACGCGAGACGGTTGCTGAACAGTTGACTGTCGAGAGCACCCCGATGTAGTTACGCGTGGCCATTCGCCCATCGGCGCGCTGATAACCCATGAAGGTCGCGCGCTTGGGTTCAGGCGCAGCGGGCAGGTCTTGCCCAAACGCATAGTCGCGCTCAAAGGTTTCAAACACCAGGTTGTGCGTGTGAACATGTTCGCCAGGCGTAATCGCTTTGGTGGCAAAGCCAATGATTTGACCGTAGCGGCGCACGGGCTCACCCACCGCAATGGCCTTGACCGCTACCTTGTGGCCAGGCGCAATGGCATCTGTGCATGTCACCCCTTCATCGACAATCGATGTACCGGCGTTCAATGGCCGGGTGGCAATGACCACATCGTCAACGGGATTCAAACGCAAAGTGGGTTTGCGAATAACTTGAATGGCAGCGTCAGCAGGCATGATTCGGTATTTCCAAAAAAATCAAAAAAAGAATGAACAATAGTGAACAACAGTCAACAAACAACAATCAACGGTAGAGTAAATCAGGCAACCACATGACCACCTCGGGCACGAAGGTGATTATCAATAACGTCAGAATAAGCGGAAGCAACCAAGGCAGCACCGCCTTCATCGTTGCCTCAAATCCAATCCTCGAAATCCTGGCCATGACAAAGAGCACCATACCCACAGGTGGTGTGACCAAACCAATCATCAGGTTTAAGACCATCACAATGCCAAAGTGAACCGGATCGATGCCAAGCTCAAGAACAATCGGCAGCAGCACAGGCACTAAAATCGTGATGGCTGCAATGGTTTCCATGAAGCAACCCACAAACAGCAGCAAACCATTGGCCAACAATAAAAACACCCATGGGCTTGTGCTAATCGAGAGCACCCATTGTGCAACGTCATTGGTAACCTGGGTGGTGGTCAATACCCATGCAAAGATCGAGGCTGATGCCACGATAAAGAGCACCGAGGCCGTTGTCTCGACGGTCTCAAAGCTGATTTTGGTGAACATTTTGATGTTCAATGTGCGATACCACACGAACCCTAAAAAGAGCGCCCAGGCAACGCCTGCCACCGCGGCTTCGGTGGGTGTGAACATACCTGCCAACATCCCACCAATTAAAATCACAGGCGTCAATAACGCCATGAAGGCTTCAAGCCTAAATACCTTGTCAATCACCAACGCGGCAATCAGCGGTGCGCCAAACTTCGCAAAGCCGCCAAGTTCTTCGCTTTGCCAAACGTGGTAAAGGGTAATGGCAAAGATGCCAGTGACCAACAGCTCAAACATGCCCTTCCCAAAACGTGACCAGGCAAACACCGCATCTGAACCGTACTTATGCTTGTGCGCAAAATAAGCCACCATGGCCATCATGAACACAGCCATCAGGAAACCGGGGACAAAGCCCGCGGCAAAGAGTTTGCCAATCGAGGCGTTGGCTTGAACGCCATAGATCACAATGGGTAATGATGGCGGGATGATGGGACCAATGGTCGATGAGGCTGCGGTCACGCCCACGGCAAATTCAGCCGGGTAACCATTGTCTTTCATGGCTTTGATTTCAATGGTGCCCAAGCCACCAGCATCAGCCACAGCCGTGCCCGACATCCCAGAAAACACCACAGAGCTCACCACATTGACGTGACCCAAGCCGCCTTTCATCCAACCAACAAGCGACATCGCGAAATCGAAGATCCGGTTGGTAATACCGGCTGAATTCATCAGGTTGCCCGCATAGATAAAAAAAGGCACTGCCAACAAGGGGAAAGAATCGACACCACCGACCATGCGGTGAATCACCGCGAAGCCCGGAATCGTGCCAGTCACCGAGATATAGACAAGCGATGCCAAGGCCATGGCAATCGCGATCGGAACGCCCGTGAGCATCCCCCCTAGAAACGTACCGAATAAAAGACTGTTCATAAAACCAACAACTCAGTGTGAAATTTAATGGCGGCCGACATAAAGTTGCCTGTGCAGTGCGTGGTGCGCTAATTTGTGCGAATATCGTCACTGCATCACGGCGTTACTCCATCAATACGCCTCTTCCGGTCGCTCAAGCGCGCTGTAGCCCTGGCGCCAGTGTTGGATCGCCAACACAATGGCCCGATACGACATCATCGCAAATCCAAAGGTAACCATGCCGTAGACGTAACTCATCGGGAAGTCCACCACCGTCATGTTCATAAACTGCATACGTGGCACCAAGAGCGCTGACAAGTAGGTGGCGTACACCAAGAATCCCACCCGCACGATATCTACGAGGGTTGAGAGCACCCGCCCCACTTTGGCGGGTAAAAACCGGTACAGAAACTCAAGATGAATATGGGTGTTTTTACGCGTGGCCATCGCACCACCAACAAATGTCACGATAATGAGCAAATACCTTGCAATCTCTTCGGTCCAGGCCGCTGAGTTGTCTAGTGCGTAGCGGGTAAAGAACTGGTAGAACACCACAAACCCCAGCACCCAAAAAAACACCACTGCGATCCAGTCCTCCCACCGGTAGTCACTGAGATCAACCCCTTGGTCGAGCGCCACAAGCGAACTCGCACCGTGGTGAGCAGTCGCGCTTGGATCATCTGTGGCAGCTTTTCTAGCTGTGGCCGCTACGTCTGTTGCCTCTTGGTCAAACACTGATTTATTTAATGCCATGGTTCTGCTGCCTTGCCCGTTGATTCATTTGGCGTGGGGTTGCGGTAGATGCGTTTGCGATATCTGCGCTTACGAAGTTAGGATTTTCGGTCTGAGCAGTTCTGTGCGCCCATCAGTTAGTAACCCATGAGTTAGCCATGACAACCCGAGGGTGACTGTTGGTTGCACAACCAAACCGTCTTGCACTTATCCCGCGCGCTTGTCCCCCGCAGTTGTCCCCTGAACTGGTGCACTGCTTAGCGTAAGCCGTGCACCAGTTCAGGGGACAACTAACGTCTATGACGCGTAATTCACAGCGCTTACTTCAGTGCCGTGATGCGGTCATAATCCTCACGGTTGTAGCCCAGTGACTCTGGGGTCACGTTCTGCAACACACCATCGACAAAAGATTGACGATCGACTTCAACGATGTTGATGCCTTTGTCCTTGAACTCTTGCACCAAGGCAGCCTCGCGGTCTTTGATGATCTGGGTGCTGCGCGCAGCTGCTTCTTGCGTCACGTCAACAAAGATCTGCTTTTCTTCATCGGTCAGTTGATTCCAGACGTGAGGACCGATCTGCGTCACCAAGCCGTCAACAATGTGACCGGTCAACATGATGTTGTCCTGCACCTCGTAGAACTTCTTGGCCTGAATCGTGGTCAAGGGGTTCTCTTGGGCTTCGACGGTGCCGTTTTGCAGTGCAAGGTAAACCTCAGCAAAGGCGATTGGGGTCGGGTTTGCACCACAGGCTTTGGGCGTTGCCATGTAGGCTGGTGCATCAGGCACGCGGATTTTTAGGTTTTTCATGCCGGCGCAATCTTCAAACGGCCGGTTTGATGTGGTGTGGCGTGCCCCGTAGTATGTGTAGGCCGTCATTTTGATGCCCGTGCGCTTTTGGTACTCGTCAGCCAATTCCTTAAAAACATCGCTCTGGGCGTAGGCGGCTTGGTGGTCAGCGTCACGGAAGATAAAGGGATAGTAGGCAATGCCGATGCGTGGATAGTTGCGTGCAGCAAAAGAGGGGCCAGAGATAATCATATCTACTGTGCCCAAGGTCAGCCCTTGATTGATGTCGCTTTCCTTGCCCAGCGATGAGGCTGGAAACACCTGTATGTCAAATTTACCGTTGGTACGTTTTTTGATTTCCTCGGCAGCCCAAACTGACTCGGTGTGGTAAGGCTCAGATGTTTCGTAGGCATGGGCCCACTTTAACTTGACTGGCGCTTGCGCAATGGCTGGCAAAGAAAACGCGCCAGCGGCACAGACAGCGGCTGCAGCAGCAACCAGATTGAACTTACGGCGTGAGACCATGGGATCCTCCTTTGGATTCGCTATTAATTCGCTTCAGACTCTAATAAACAACTCAGTGAAAGTTGATTTCAAACAACTGTCTTAGGTTGTGTTGTTATGGTTATGTGCTGATCATAGGGGTCAGTAACCAGAAACGAATCAGGAGAAACCCTGCTTTTTTGGGAAATTATGCAAAATTGGTCTGACCAGTTGAAGGGATCGGTTGACCAAAAAGACGGCCATCAGGCAGGCTCGGTGGATCAAGATGCGAACAAAAGTCACACCACAGTCTGTGGCACCCCTGCACCAATCCATCGATGTGCTCATACAAGCTCGGTCTACTGACTTACCAGATGAGGTCAAGCATTAAATCAATGCCCCTGCAACATTGAGCTTGGCATTAACAAAACTGAGACTTCACCTTACCGTTTATTGATCACCCTGAAATCCGTGATCTCTGTCAAGGCTCGCGGCTGATTACCTGGTCGAAGGCGTCCTGTCACCGCGACATAAGTACTCTCGGTCATGTGGGCGTAGTTGGCAATCGCATATTGTTCCGGTGTCAACACGACCCGAGCTCGCACGGTTTTACCTTCAGACAAGAGAATTGCCAGAACAACCTCACCGGCCCTGAAGCCGTCTATGCCCATCTCGTCGTCTAAACGCTCAACTGTCCCGATGAAATCATCTTCATGGTCACGCTCGGCTGCACGCAACTCTCGGCGCACCTCATCGATTCGATAGAAATAATCACGCTGCACCCGAATCAGGCCAGCCGGTGTGCCAAGTGGCAATTCACGCGTACCCGACCAGTCAAATCCCAGATCCAACGAATTGCTCAATCTTTCATCGTGCATGCCTGACAAAGCCTCGCATAAGTTAGATGACACCAACGGCGCTCGCTAGTTGCCGCAGCGCCTTATTGAGCAACAAGGTTACGTGACGAACAAAAGGCGCATCAGCCAGGTCGAGCTCTAGACTGGCCTGTGCCTCTAGTGCGTTCAGAGGACACGCAACTCTCAAAATAAAGCTACCGCGTTGTGTTTGCCCAAAACGAGACTGATCGATTAACTGATTCGCCTCACTCAAAAATAAACGCGGGTGGTGAACACGAGGCCGAAGCACACTACAAGCAGCGGCTTTGAGCAGTTTTTCTGAATTGGTGATTAGGCTACTGGCAAAACCAAGTGGTACATCATCGTCGTTTCTCTCATTAGAAACCCTGATACACAAGACATCATCCCGGATAGTGGCTATCTTTGCCAAGACCCCTTCATACTCAACGCCAGTCATGCCGCAAAACTTCTGAATCAGCATGTCGACTGCTTCTGCATAGTCATCAACGGTCATATCCATCGGAAACATTAGTTGTCGACGCAGATGATCCGGGTGATTGAAGGCAAATAAACTCCTCTCGAGCGCTGCCGGAATCAATACCCAGTCGCGGGATTTAAGAAAATCCCGCAAATCCATCGGCGCAATCACACGGTTCGATATCATGTGAGCACCTCGTCATACGTCGGAACGTTGTTTTGCGCTACAGCAGCCATGAGGGCTTTCAAACCATTAGAATCAAAACGTTGAGCTTGCGGAAAGTATACGGTTTGAGCGTTTTTATTTCCTGATGCCTTCGCGCCCCGCAAACTCACCCAGCATGCACAACGATGCAATGACAACGCATTTTCTGTTTGCGTCAACCAGCGATGCCGGTCTTTATCAAGAAAAAGAACAACGAGGATTCGAGGCACCGAAATGCAATCCGACCGTAAGTCATCATACCGGGAGACCCCAGCGAGGCTATGAGACAAATAATCACCGACCATTGGTGGTGTATTGACGGTTGCCTTTAATTGCACTTTAAGATCTACTTCTTGGCACCACTCGGCGCCAGGAAAAGGTCCCCAAGCTATGTTCGCGCATCGACACCCGCACTATCTTGGTGTCTAGACACAGCCTCACAGGCCATACCTGCGTTTGAGACAACGGCATGCAAATAGGCGTAACTTAATTCAGACTCAATGTTCGCAAGCGTAAGGGGTGCCATGAGTACGTCAACAACAGTTTCTTTAATCAATCCATTATCATAATAGATTTATTTTTCTTTTTGATAAGTTTCAACCCGAGTCTGTCTTTCTTTTGATGTTCACAAGATCCCTATCCACCTTGCCCTCAATAGGTACAACGTTGAGTCAACACCAAGCGTCACATCTGGCTGAAACCACTGTGTTCGGGGCGGGCCAACTCATTATTGGCGTGCCCTTTTGCTGCCCGGAAAACAGAGCGCCCCGTAAAGCGTCACGACGTTGATCTGTGCGGTCAGTGAGGATTGCTCACCGAGCGCTCTGCACCTCAAACCGTCTGAGACAGTTTTCCAGTAAGCGCGATATGTTGTTATCGTATTGGTTATGCCCGAGGCTGCCGGCGAAGGTGATCGATCCAGACGCAAATAATTTGCTGCCATTGGGCATTTCGCCATAGACCATATGTGCCCGTACACCGCTATAGTCCCGGTTACCACTGAAATCAATTGTCCAGGTTAAAAGCTCCTCGGGCACCACCTTGAACAACTCACCGTGGGCCTCAGATGCTGCCACAATACGCAAGTTGGGGTGAGAACCAAGGCCCACATCAAACTGATCGAGCTCAAACCCTGCTGCGCCACCGCCCGAGAAGCCAAAATCGCCGAGCTTGCGATCATCTATTCCCTCAAAAAGCCAGGCAAGCTCTGGATCATCTGACGCAGGGGTTCTCACATAATAACTACCCTCAAAATTCCCCTGCACCACAAAGCCCACGCCACCGACGACCTGAGGCGCGACGCCATTTCTGCGCCACAAACCGCCATACTCACCATCAAGCTGGTTGTAGTACTCGCCAGGCTCACTGGCCCAGGCGCGAATGCCACCCTCAGCGCGCCTTATCTCGATCAGGTCTGGCTCTTCGGTATTACGCGCAATCTTCCAGTAAAAACCGTTGCCACCCATATACATGAGGTTGCCCCCGCCTTCGCGGTAAAGACGCAAGGCGTCAATCGTGCGACGGGTGTGATACTCAGGATGCGAGCCGGTAATCACCACACTATACGGTGCCAATAACCTCACGCCGTGATCATCGAGATATTCATCAGTGATGATATCAACCTCAAATCCTTTGGCGTGCAGCCAGTCAACAATATGCGAATCGGCCGGGAAATGCCTCAAGCCAGAGCCTCTGGGGTCATTAAAGGTTAGATACCCTGGCCTCATCGTCAGAATAGGACGGTGTCGCGTGGACAGACTAATGCCAGTGCCATCGGGATGCTGGTTATAGGTCGATGCCCCAAACCCGCCATACTCATCGGGGTTGTAAGGATAGGCTCGCCACTGCTCGATGCGTTCTTTGAATGCTTGATCGAGATTGCCGCGCGCATGATTGGCGTAAGCCTGATAGGTAAACGTAGAGGCCAGAAATGCAATCCTGGCACTAGGCTTGGCCACTTCAGGCACAACATAGAATGGAATCAAGTCATAACCATCGTCGTTACGGATGTGCAGGCCATACACGCCTGAATCAGCATCGTCAGGAATCGTGATCGACACCGCTGTATCCCAGTTACAGTCACCGACATCGTCTTCATGAAACGCAATCGCACAGTAGTGTGACGGTGCACTGCCCCAGCACACCTGCGTGCCATCCCAGCTCGATGAACGCATGGCCCGCATCGGTGCATTGATCAATGACAGGGTGCGACCAAACGAGACTTCGGAGTCAATTTTCTGGCTCTGCATGTCTGCCGCCAAGTCCCAGCGAACATGGGGCAACCACGCATGAGACTGACCAGCGAAGTCAGCCACACTAATCTGAGGTTGCTCTATCAGACCATTAAAGCAATGCGCAGGCGATCCACGCCATTGGGCAGCCAGACACAACCGGTTGATCCGGGTTGACAGCAATTCAGCAAACACGGTCGAACACTGCTGCCTGACATCTTCGATCTCACCAACGGGATCTCGCGGGGTGGACACACGACGCAAAGCTACCGACACGGTGGTAGCCTGCACCACCAACTCAGCCCAATAAAAGCGTCGTAGCTCAAGTGCGCTAAAGCCCGTTCTAAAAACAGAGTCACTAGCCTGACCCGAGAAATACACCACCAACTCACCGTTTTGCAGGGCAAGGCTTACCGCCATCGAAGCATCTTGGTCTTGCAGGCAGGCGATGGTCTGGTGCTCGCTCGAAATCAACCGCGGGCTAAATATCAATGAACACTTGATCGCCTCATGAGGCTGAAACGGTCCGATATCAGCAAGTGCGCAAGACCCCAGATGACAGTGCTGCTCAACCCCGTGACACTGACTCGTCAACCCAAAATCCACAGGCTGCATGTTCATACCAGGCCCCACCGGGTTGGAGTCCACACAAAAAAGTCGCAACACCTCACCGTTAAAGCCTTTGTTACCAGTGGAGCTGATTTTAAAGTCCAGCGACTGGCCAACAGTCGCAGCCATCGGGGTAACGTAGCCAACCAAGGGGGGCACGCGTTTGTTCATCTCAAAGACTCCGTCAAATAACACTCATCAAATCGCGGTACGCCTGCACTAGCAAATCGAGCATCAAATCTGTTTCAGACCGAGTGATGTTGTAAGGCGGGGAAATCAATACATGGTCACCATTAAACCCGTCTACAGTCCCGGCTGAGGGATAGCAAATCAAGCCGTTGGCAAACGCAATCGACCTAAATCTGTCGGCTATGTGCAAAGCGGGGTCAAACGGCACTTTGGTCTGTTTGTCCTTGACGATTTCAAAGGCCAGAAAGAGCCCTCGGCCCCGGATGTCACCGACATGAGGTTCATCGCCCAACATCTCACGCAAACGGAATTTGATGTACTGCCCCTCGGACTCGCATCTGGCAACCAATGACTCACGCACGATGATTTTTTGTACTGCCACGGCCGCTGCGCAGGCCACGGTATGACCCGAGTAGGTATGCACCGAAGCAAACCGACCGAAACATCTTGTAATCTGCTCAAACACAGGCGAAGACATCAGCACCGCACCAATAGGAGCGTAACCGCCAGCAAGTCCTTTGGCCGTATACATGATGTCTGGCTCGACGTCATCGGCCTGCATGGCACGCCAGGTACCGCAACGCCCTACCCCACACATTACCTCATCGGCCACCAATAAAACCCCGTAGCGATGACAAATGTCTTTAACCAGTTTCGTGTACCCATCTGGCGCGGGCACGGCTCCACCGGCCGCACCGACCACTGGTTCCATAAAAAAGGCAGCGACTTTCTCTGCCCCGAGACGCTGAATCGTCTGCTCTAGTTCATCGGCCAAACACTGCGCCAGATTGCTGGCATCCATCCCAATGGGTGGTCGGTAGACATTGGCCGGCGACACGTGGGTCACCGGCAATAGACTACCGGTGTATGGCATTCTTCTGGCCGGATGGCCAGACAACGACAATGCACCGATGGTGTAACCGTGCCAGGACTGGCGTCGGGCAATGAAATGCGTGCGACCACTGTAGCCTTTGGCAAGCTGGTACTGCAGTGCAACTTTCATCGCTGTATCGGCAGCCTCAGAGCCACCAGACACATAAGACACGTGCTTAAGATCACCGCCCGCCAAACCCACTAACAGTTCGCTTAATTCATCGATCACATCCGAGGTAAAGGTCGTGCTGTATGCGAACTCAATCGAGTCATATTGCTTTTTGATGGCATCAACAACTTCTCGATTGCTGTGGCCAAGACAAAACAGCGCAGGCCCGCCCGAGCCATCGAGATACTGCTTGCCCTGGTCATCGTAAACAAAAATCCCTTCTCCCCTGACCGCCTTGGGTAGACGTTGCTCGGGTAGATGCTGGTTCATCCAGCGGTGCGGTGTCATTTGATTCAAAATGCATCCCCATATTGATCGATCAATGCCTAGGACTTAGGCCGTGAAGGTCTTGTGCTCAAGACCGAACAACTCTTTAAGAAGTGCGACCAAGACTTCAAGCGTAAAAATCGACATGCCAATGGCAACCGCAAAAAAAGGATATGCCAGCGGGGTTTCCATCGGAGTAATCGACACAATCCCAGCCTTGGCAGTCGACCAAAAAGCAGTCCAGCTGTAGTAGGCCATCAGCCCAATGGTGATCACGCTCGCCAAAAAAATCACAATCTTCAGGGGTCTAGCCAGTGCCACGCCAAGCCTGTCGATGATCAAGCTGACATAGACATGCCTGCCAGCCCTAAATGTGTAACCCACGCCCAGATAAAAGGCTGCTACAAGCAAGTACTGCGCATACTCGTCAACGAACAGTAAAGGCATATTGAAGGCATACCGAAACACGGAGTTTGTGGTCACGCCAATGGCAATTAACAGAATGGCGATACAGCCAAGGGCAGCGGCGGTGACTGACACCGCCTTGACGGCACGATCAAATGTGTGAATCAGTTTAGACACCTTGCCTCCAACTATCGGGTAGTCCCGGGCCGTCTTGCGTATGTTGCAGTCGGGGGGCCGAGACTACCGTTGACATGCTCAAGTTCTGTCACGAACCTAGTTACCAGCCAGTGAGTTGGCTAACTCAGCACTTTTTTGTGCCATCTCGCCACCGTTCTGAACGTAAGCCTCAAGCAAAGGTTTGCTGCGCTCGCGGGCCTCGGCACGAAACTCCGGGCTCATCTCCGAGAAGACAGCACCATACTTCTCTTGGGCCTCTTGCATGATGCGTTTGTTGGCCGTGCTGTGGAACTCGAACATGGCCGGCACGGAGAACCACTCCTCAAACATGGCCTGTAGTTTGGGCTTTAGATCATCGGGCAAGGCATTCCACTTGTCGTTGCTCACCACAATATCGTCAACCCCGAAATACGGCTCGTACAGGTTCGTATGCTTTAACAACTCCCAAAGTTTCTGAGCATAAGCCCCTTGCAACGATGTCATCACGCCATCGATTGACTTGCGCTGAACAGCCACGTAGAGCTCGCTGTATGGCACGGTTGCCGGTGTGGCGTTGAGAATTTGCGCCAGACCGGCGGTGTTTTTGTCGTGCGCACGGATCTTCTGGCCTTTCAGGGAATCAAAGTTCTCAAGCTTATTTTTAGTGTGGATGGCGTTTCCCCAACCACCAGAGGTCAAGAAATAGCCCAACACTTTAAGATCGTACTTCTCTTCGAGGTATGGCTTGGCGAGCTCTTCATGCCATTGAACGACGAATTCTTGTTGTTTTTCGTAAGGAACGGCAAACGGCACAAATGGCAAACCGAACCAAGACTCAACCGCCGTCAGGTAGGTCAACCCGGTATGTGAAACATCGGCCAACCCATCCGTAGCCACACGAAGCCCGTCACGGTATTGATAGGGATGCTGACCGGCCATCAAGACCTTCATTTTGAACTGCCCGTTAGTTTCTTTCTCAGCGGCCTTGGCAAACTCCAAAAATCGTTGGGACGTTGGATCCGATGGGGGATAGGGTGACACCATCGTCCAGTTCACGACCTTCTGAGCCTGCACGCTCGTGGGTGCGGCGACTAGACCGATGGTAATCGCTGCGGTTGAAAAACATAAAAACTTTGTTAGCTGCTTCATGATGACCACTCCTTATACGGAAACACCATTCAAAATAAGGCTATCCATCTGCGCGGATAACTCGGCCGGCGTTGATGTCAGTCCTGACGCCGTTATCAATTGCCAGCTGCCCATTTACCAAAACATACTTGATGCCCTTGGGATAGACATTTGGCTCATTGATGGTTGACTGATCCTCGATGCTGTTCAGATCGAACACCGTGATATCAGCGAAGTTGTCCTCGACTAGAGACCCCCTTCGTTTCAGTGCCAGCCGTTTGGCTGGCAAACTGGTAATTCTTCTTATGGCCTCTTCAATGGACACCACCCGTTGATCGCGCGAGTAATGTCCGAGCCAACGGGCCACCCAGCCGTAGGACGAGGGCGCGAATTTCTTATCGGCCAAATCACCATAGGGTGCCAAGGTTATGGTGTCTGACATGACAGCACAGTCAGACTCAGCCATGGTCATCTTCAAGTCCGCTTCGGTAATGGTGTGGCCAATCCACGTGGCTGAATAAATATCCTCGCCATCTTCGAGCAGAATGTCGAAGATGGCGTCATGCGGGTCCTGCCCGCGCAGCTTTCCGATTTGCTCAAATGTCATACCGATGTACTCGGGGTTAGCAGTCGATGCAAACAAGATCAACTGATCCCAGCGCTTAGCCGGCACCAGTTTCCAGATCGTCAGCGGATTGTTTTTCATCATCTCGCGGGTCTCGGGATTGCGCAGCCGCTCTTGCAGTGCAGGCAACCCGCCTTCAAATGCCCACGATGGCAGCACTGCACTCAAAAGCGTCGGCCCCCATTCGTGCGGAATGACATCAAACGCAACGTCTACGCCAGCCGACTTAGTCCAGTCAATCATCTCTAGGGCACGTTCGGTGGCATGCGCAGGCGCACCATATTTTGGTGTGATGTGCGAGAGCTGGGTCGGCACGCCAGACAAGCGGGCCACAGCGAGTGCCTCACCGATGCCTTGTTCGTAGAAATAGTCCCGATTGCGAACATGCGTGGCGTAGACCCTACCAGCCTGGTTTGTGCTTTCACACAGCGCCAAAAGCTCCTCGGTTCGCGCCGAGTTGCCCGGCGCGTACTCTAGCCCCGTAGAAAAACCAATGGCACCCTCTTCCAGACATTGATCTAGAAGTTTGGTCATCGATTTGATTTCTTCAGGCTTGGCCGGGCGCTGCTCACCCGAGAGCACACCAAGCCGCAAAGGCCCGTGGCCGACATAGGCGGCCACGTTTACGCCTAGGGGTAAACGTTCCAGAAAATTCAAGTACTCGGCGAACGTACGCCACGAGATCTCGACGTGGTCACTGTGACCAATAATGGAACGTTTTAAGACGGCTGGATCACCAAGGACTGGCGCGCATCCGTGACCACAGTTGCCGATGGCCTCAAAGGTCACCCCTTGATGTACCTGGCTTTCCGCTTTGCCGTTCACTAGTAACGTGAAATCCGAGTGAGTGTGCAAATCAACAAAACCCGGACTGACCACCATGCCGCTGGCGTCGATCTCGTGTTTGGCCTGAATCTGGCCCAAGGCAGGTGCCATGACGACGATCTTGTCGCCCTCAATGGCGATATCGCCTGGATAACCCGGCTTGCCGGTGCCATCAATCACGAAACCATTTCTAATCACCACATCAATCATGACATGCTCCCCGTCCAGAGTAGCGCCTGCGCATCAGCTGGCAGATGCCAATCAATAGCCAAACAACTTGTCTGGTAACCACAAAGCCATTTGCGGAAACTCGTACAACAGGTAAATCATCATCAACAACAAGAACCAATACGGAATCACCCCGATGACAACATCTTTTAACGGACGACCACCCGAGACACCTTTGATGACAAACAAATTGAAACCAACAGGTGGTGTCAGATTGGATAACTCAACAAGCACCACCAGTACCACGCCTAACCAAACCGGTGAGAAGCCGAGCGACACCATCAAGGGATGAATAATGGGTAACGTTAAAAACAACATTGAGGCTGGCTCCAGAAACAAGCCAAGAAACATGTAGAGCAACACAATCAGCGCAAATAGCGCACCCACCGATATATCAAGACTAGTAATGACCTCAGTCAACTGCTGGGGCACGCCAAGCATCGATAAAGCAAGCGAGATGATCTGGGCCGTGACGATTAACAGCACCAGAAAACAGGTGGTCAACAAAGCATCAAGCGATGCGGCCTTTATGACTTGAAATGACAGTTTGCCTGCGCTCCAGCCAATGAGTGCTGCCAACACACAGCCAACGGCTGCAGCCTCTGTGGGCGTGGCAAGCCCGGTATACATACTCGCAATGATCGCCACAATCAATCCAAGGGCTGACCACATGCCCTGTAAACCCCGAAGCATTTCTACGAAAGAAAACTTCAGGCGCGGGCCCGAGGAGCTCGGCACCACAATGGCCGCGATAAAGATGTACAGCATAAAAAGACTGACTAAGATCAGGCCGGGAATGATGCCCGCGGCAAATAGCTGTCCGATTGACTCACCAACAAACACACCATAGGCAATAAAGGTCACGCTAGGTGGAATCAGAATACCCAGCGTACCGCCGGCCGCTAGCGACCCCATCACGGCTCGCGGTGGATATTTGTGCTCATCGATTTCGTAGGGAATGGCAATTGAACCCAGTGATGCCGCAGTGGCCACACTTGAGCCACACATCGCTGAGAACACTGCTGAACTAAAGATATTGGCGTGCAACAGGCCACCAGGGACGGCCCCCACCAAAGCCTTACTGCCATTAAAAATCCGCTCGGCCATGCCGATGTGTAGCACTAGATACCCCATCAACACAAAGAGTGGCAATGAAATCAGTGCATAGTGATCAGCCAGGGTATTGAACTGCAGCAGGCCAAGCATTGAAAGGCTACTGCCGGCACCCACCAAAAAATACATAGCCAAAATACCGACCAAACCCATCGCAATGCCGATATGCATGCCAATAAAAATGAACGCGAGCAATACACCAAAAATTACGGCGATATTTCCAACCAATCCTAATTCCACTGCGCCTCCTTCGTCAGGTAAGCTGCAAGACCTAGTGCTGCTCTGACATTGCATGAGTCACTAGAACATATCTTGAAGGCGATCTCTTGATATCAGACAACGTGTTTTAAGTTGTGTTGTTGTGTTACGTGCTGATCATAGGAATCAGCAACCAGAAACGAATCAGGAGAAACCCTGCTTTTTAGGGAAATTATGCAAAATTGGTCTGACTAGTTTAGGCTGCCGGTTGACCAAAAGGCTTACAAAGAAAAAGCTGAGCCGACAACAAACGTCGCTGCGTATCGTGTGACTGAATCTAATGCTCAGCCTCAGACAGCAAAACCGTTAACGCATCCTCATCATAGACACTGCCGATATGTTTGACCATTTACAACGACCATTTCTGCAGCCTGCATAATTCATGTGGGAATCGGCAGGAAACAGGACTGTCAGTCAATCGCTGTCACTCTGACGGCACATCCAAACGCCACACTAGTCCCAGAAGGTCACAGCAAATCCACTGAAATCCCGTTCGTCAATGACGAACGGGATTTTTTGCTAGCTTTTAAGCCGTTCTCTTCTAGGCTTTCTAATTGCCCGCAAGACCCACTGACAAGCCACCGCAGACATACAACACTTGGCCGGTGGTGTATCCGCCAAGCGGATGCATGAACATGCTTACCATATGTGCAATTTCATCTGGCTCACCGACTCGACCGAGTGGCACCGCCGCTTTCAGACGCTTGGTTTGCTCGGAATCAGGCGGATTAGCTGCCAAGAATAACTCCGTGGCAATGGCGCCAGGCGCGATCGCATTGACTGTCACGCCATGGGCGGCCAGCTCTAAAGCCCAAGTGCGCGTCATGCCCACCAGACCCGCCTTAGTGGCGCTATAGACGGTGCGGCCTACCTTACCGAGTGCGGCACGGCTACCGATGTTAACCACACGCCCCTGCCCGAGCGACTTCATGGCGGGAATTAAGGCTTGGGTGAGCAACATTGGTGCCATGAGATTGAGATTGACCATTTTGTCGACTTGCGCTTGTGTGACATCGGCAAGTGCTGCGACCTCAATCATCCCAGCGTTATTTACTAAATGCACAATCTCGCGCTTACCAGACCAATGCGCAATCGCTTGGCTAGTGGCTTGTGGATCCATTAAATCGACTGACTCAAATGTTTCACCAGCGGTCGATTGCTCAGCCGGCGTGCGACTAAAGTTCAACACCTCAAAACCGTCGGCTAGGAGCCTTTGAACGATGGCGCGCCCAATACCGCGGCTGCCGCCTGTGACCAATGCAAGTGGTTTAGACATGATTCCCCTCCTCTGATGCGCCGATCTTAACGGGTTAGCGCACCACTGGGCAGCTACTACGAACAAAAAATTGAGCATTGCGGGTTGGTCTATGCAGAGGGCGCGTATTGTAAGATCGGAAGCAAATCAACATCGACGGTGCTCACACCGCTATCAGACCGCTATAAGGGGAGCAACTCAGCATGACCAGATTCAAGCAACGACCACCCGGCTCAACCTGGGGAGACTTTGGAGAAGACGACGAAATTGGTCGCTTAAACCTGCTCGATGAACACAAAGTCCTGCAAGCAGCCAAAGAAATTAAAGCCGGTAAGGTCTTTTGTTTATCCCTGCCCCTAGATTTACCTGGTGGCAATGTACTGAATCCCAGACGCCATCCGCCAGTGCTCTCGCCAACCTTTCGGGATGACGGCAAAGCCTTCATGAATGTCGCCATGTCCGCCATCCAGAACCAGGCCATTGACGTGCTGTCAGACGACCAGGTTACGTTATGCATGCAGTACTCAACCCAGTGGGATGGCCTGTGTCATGTTGGTGCTGAGTTTGACACGCAAGGCGATGGTCAGTTGCGAAAGGTCTACTACAACGGCTATGAGGCCGGCACGGATGTGCTTGGCGGCGAGAACCCGCCAGCCGAGCATGCAGACTGCTGTGGCGATGGTGCATCGTTTGCGCGCAAACTCAGCGTTGATCGCTACGCACAAAAAGGCATGCAAGGGCGCGGTGTACTCGTTGACCTGACCCGCCACCTCGGGTTTGAGCGCTCCGTCGTTGATGCTCAAACCCTTATAAACATCATCACTCAAGACAACATTAAGGTCGAGCGCGGTGACATGCTAGTGTTGCGTACCGGCTTTGCTGAAACTATCCTGGACATGGCAGGCAAGCCTGACCATGGAAGGCTTGAACAGACCGGTGCGGTGCTAGATGGCAGTGATGCAGCGCTACTGAACTGGATCACCGAATCGGGCATTGCTGCCATCTGTGCGGACAACTATGCCGTTGAGGCCTATCCCGCACGAACAAGCGGCCCCGGTCATTCGATCTTGCCACTGCACCACCACTGCCTGTTCAAGCTAGGCGTGCCCTTAGCCGAGTTGTGGTACCTGCGTGACCTTGCCGACTGGTTGCATGCCAATGGTCGTCATCACTTCATGTTGACAGCACCGCCGCTGCGTCTACCCGGTGCGGTGGGGTCACCGGTGACCCCCATTGCAACCGTCTGAGGCTCGGTTCATGCACAGCACATTAAGCGAACGGCTACAGACGTTAGCAACAAGCCAGGCAGCGAACCTTGCGCTTATCGAGCCGGCACGCACGATCACCTTCGCCAAGCTCGAGCGCGATGTACATGCACTTGCCGCTTACTTCTCGGAGCGAGGCATCAAAGCCGGCGATCGCGTCGCCCTGTGGTTGCCCAACACCATTGAATGGGTAAGTGCGTTTTTAGCGCTCAGCCGTCTTGGTGCCATTACGCTGTCAGTCAACACCCGGTTTCGTAGTCGCGAGCTCGAGGATTTGATCAACCGGGCACAGGCCACAAGCTTGATTTATTGGCCGGGTTTTAAGGGCATTGATTTTGATGGGATATTGGATGACGTCTCAAGCGAGGTTCGTGCCAAGCTCTTGATGCGCATCACGATGGGCGAGTTGCAACAAGCCGTGGATCAGACCTGGCCTGAAGTCGGTGCTCATGTTGCTCATGCTGCTCATGCTGCTCATAGCGACCACCCTACCCTGACGTTTAGCACCTCAGGCACCACGTCATTGCCCAAGTTTGTGCTGCACTCGCAAAGCGTGATCGTGCGCCACGCTGACGCCGTCGCCCAAGCCTTTGAGTACGACCATCAAACCCGTGTGCTGGCCAGTGCACCCTTTTGTGGGGCATTTGGTTTTGCGACCCTCATTGGCGGTCTGTTAACGGGCCGCGCAGTCGTTTGCGAACCCGTCTCAACGGCTGAGAGTCTCTTAACACTGGTGCGTGAGCATCGAGTCACCCACACGTATGCCAATAACGCGCTGATTTTACAAATGCTACAAGCGTCTCATGATCAAAGTGACTTTGCTAGCTGCAAACTCTTCGGGTTTGCAGCGTTTGCACCAGCGCAAGATAAGCTGTTCGATCTGGCACAACGCAACGGCTTAGCCTTAACTGGTCTTTATGGTTCGAGCGAATTGCTGGCACTGACTGCGGCGCAACCCACCACGCCGGGCAATGGCAATCTCAGTGTTCGTTATGAACCCGGTGGGTGTCTGGTTCACGAATCCGCTCGAGTACGCGCCCGCGATCCCGAGACCGGTCACCTAGTCGACTTGGGTGAATCCGGCGAGATTGAAATTCTCACACCATCGCACATGGTCGGCTATCTCGATCAATCCGAAGCCACGCAAGCGGCTTTTACGGAGGACGGTTACTTTAAAACCTCTGATCTTGGCTGGTGTGTTTCTGAGCGTCAGTTTGTGCTTCAGACCCGCATGGGTGACTCGTTGCGTCTAGGCGGCTTTTTAGTCAACCCCGCCGAAATCGAAACCGTTGTTCAAACCTTGCCAGGCATCGCCGCGTGTCAGGTGGTTGCTATCGAACTTGGCGCCAAATCCGTACCCGTGGCGTTTGTGTTGCTAGCCGAGGGCGTTAAAGCTCAAATCGATACCGAGGCCTGGCAGGCAGCCTGCAAACGTCAGTTGGCTGGCTTTAAGGTGCCGGTACGTTTTGAAGTGATGGAGGCATTTCCCATGATTGAAAGTGCCAATTCAGCCAAAGTTCAAAAACATAAGTTACGTGAAATCGCACAAAAACGTCTTGGGAACCTGCATGCTTGATACCCTGCCAACCACGGTCACTGACCTGCCGTTTTTTGAGAAGCCGCACCAAAGCCTGGCCCGGGACTTAGACGACTGGGCGCGCACCAATCTGAAGAGCCGGGTGCATCAAGGCGATGTTGACCAACACTGTCGTGCGCTTGTGGCTGAACTCGGCAAAGCCGGTTGGCTGCGTTGGTGTGTACCGGCGTCTGCCGGTGGCGCCCTACCCGAGCTCGATTCACGCAGCCTGTGCTTGGCTCGCCAGACGCTGGGCTTTTACGACGGCCTGGCTGACTTCGCATTCGCCATGCAAGGATTGGGCAGTGGGCCCATTTCATTGTTTGGCACACCACAACAACAAACCCGCTACCTGCCGGCAGTCGCCTGCGGGCATGCCATTGCTGCATTTGCTTTGTCTGAACCGGATGCCGGCTCAGACGCCGCTGCCATGACCACACGTGCGACTCGCACCGGCGATCACTATTGCTTAAAGGGGATAAAGACCTGGATATCAAATGCCGGGCTGGCTGATTTCTACACGGTATTTGCCCGAACAGAAAACGATGATTCCGATGGCGTTACCGCCTTTATTGTCGAAGCCAACACACCGGGTCTGGTTGTCACCGAACGGTTCGATGTCAGTGCACCCCACCCCATTGGCACAATCGAGTTCAAAGACTGCGTCATAAGTGCTGACCAACGGTTATCGTCGCCTGGGCGGGG
>Ga0209953_1000049_pt1 | contig 48059 bp, 66 predicted proteins | sample SalPonred_H2O_MG_FD_185713 | JGI IMG/M metagenome (GOLD analysis project Ga0209953, IMG submission 185713) | Salt pond water microbial communities from South San Francisco under conditions of wetland restoration - Salt Pond MetaG... | ecosystem: Environmental > Aquatic > Non-marine Saline and...
CTGGGTCTTTACAAGTTGGAGACATCGCAAGCATTGGCGAAACATTTACAGGCTACATAGACGACCTACGCATCACCAAAGGTGTCGCCCGATACACCGCTAACTTCACGCCGCCTGCGGCTAAACTACCGAATCTTTAAGGAGCAATCAATATGTTTGTAGCAAAAGTAATAGACGGTCAGATTGCCAACACAGGCAAATTGGCTGACATGTACCCGAATACATCATTCCCTGCGAATGGTGCATCAGACCAGTGGATGGCGAATAACCAAATCAAGATGGTTAAGAAGTGGAGAGAATACGACAGAGCCACACAGAAGCTAGTCAACGTCACTCCATACCTTGATGGTGATGAAGTCTATGACGTACAGGTACAAGACCTCACAGCCGAGGAGATTCAGGCTAAGACCGATGCAGAGACAGCAAACAAAGAAGACGCTGTTCGCAAGCAACGTGATCGGTTATTGGCTGACTCAGACTGGGTTACAATCAAGTCACTTGAGTTAGGTGAGCCTGTACCAACAGACTGGGCAACCTATCGTCAAGCACTGAGAGATATTACAGATCACGCCAACTTCCCTGACTTAAGCAGTGGAGACATGGAAGGTAACAATAGCGACTGGCCTACGAAACCCGAGTAATATAATGAATCTGACTATCGCCACGGTCTTGCAATGTGGCGGAGAATATGTAGAACGTCATGTACACGCATTGAGAGATCAATGTAAGAAACACATTCCTTGGGCGGACTTTGTCTGCCTAAGTGATGGCCACCCCGATGAATGCGACAAAACAATACCTCTAGTCAATGATTATCCGGGCTGGTGGTCAAAGATGGAATTGTTTAAGCTCAACGGCCCCATCCTATATATGGACCTAGACACGGTAGTCTACGGCTCCTGTGATCATTGGTTACACCAAATAGAAAACGAACGCTTCGTTATTTTACGCAATATCTCTAGAGACCCTAAAGATCCTAATCCTGCCTTTGGGTCAGGAATTATGTACTGGTCAGGAGATATGAGTTGGGTATACGACAAGTATCTTGAGAAGGGTTGCCCTACTGAGTATCGTGGTGGTGATCAGAAGTTCATAGAAGATCACTTTGAAGGTGACTTTTCGTATTTCCAAAGCTACACAGACGATATCGTTTCGTACAAACAAAAGATTAGAACCGGTGAATTTCCGTTATGCAATGCTTCAATTGTGTACTTTCACGGTAGACCAAGACCTTGGGAACAAGAACAAGTAGCATGGCCGTAGTATGAAACTTATATCTCGCAAAGAAGCAAAAGATAAAGGATTAAAACGATATTTTAATGGTAGCGTTTGTGTTCACGGGCATAGGGACGAGAGATACACAAGTACAGGCCACTGTGTTTCTTGTAGAAAAGCGCAATGTGCTGAGGCTAAAAAATCAAATCCTGAAAAATGGAAACAGTATCGCAAAGAATATTACTTAACCAATCGTGATCAAGAAATAACCGCAAATAACCAGTGGCGATTAAATAATACAGACAGAGTAAAAACTAATCGTGCCCGTTGGCGGAAAGACAACATAGAAAAGACCAGAATATATTTAGCAAATTACAGAGCCGCAAAGAAAAACGCAGTGCCTTCTTGGCTAACAGACGACGACAAATTTATTATTAACGAAGTGTATAATGCGGCAAAAATTAAAGAGGCTTACACCGGCGTACCGCACCATGTTGACCATATTATCCCACTACAACACCCAAAAGTTTGTGGGTTGCACGTATGGTGGAATTTACAAGTGTTAACTGCGAGTGAAAATTTTTCTAAATCTAATCGCCTTGAGGAAGCATAATGGTCGATTTTCAAGTCCTTTTTAACGTAGCAATGGGTTTTATCATGACCCTGTTTGGGTGGTTCTTACGAGTTTCGTGGGATTCACTTTCAAAACTACAAGAACAAGACAGGGAGTTAGCCGACAAAGTTGCACGTATTGAGGTCTTGGTTGCCGGTGAATACGTAAAAAAAGAAGACTTTGAGCGTGTCATTGAACGCCTATTCGACAAACTAGATCACATTGAGATTAAGATAGATAATAAGGCCGACAAGTGATCTTTGAAGCCATAGCGGCCATCAAGATTGCTAACGAGGCGATTGGTGCTATCAAGGAGTTTGCAGGTCACGTAGAGTCTGTAGGTCAGATGGGGCCACAACTCACCAAACTCGCAGACGCTAAAGAAGAGATTGAGAAGAAAGCCCAAGACGGTGACATGCAAGCCTTCATGGCTCTTGAAGATATTAAGCGGCATGAGGCACAGGTCAAGACCATGTTTATCTACAGTGGCCGTCCGGGTCTATGGGATGACTATCAGAAGTTCCTCGCTAACCGTAAGCAACTCCGTGAGAACGAACGTAAGCGAATTGCCGCTAAGAAGGCACGTAGGAAGCGTCTCATCAAAGACTGGTGCATAGGCATCGCAGTATCCATTGGAGTGCTTAGTGCAATAGGTATTGCAGTATACATCCTGTATTGGATCATAACGACAAAAGGTAGATAACCCATGTGGATGTTATTCGTAATCGTACTACAAGCAGACAGCTACATGGTAGCACCACAGGGTCCGTTTGCGACAATGGATGAGTGCTTTACTGCACGTGAGTATGTCATGGAGACTGCACCGAAGCCCAAGATTAACTACGAAGCTGTGTGCATACAGACAGATAAGGCAGGTGGCGTATGATTTGGGGATCAATCGTAAAAGGCATCTTTGGCGGTGCATTCGGTCTAGCAAAAGAATGGTTAGATGGCAAAGTCGAAGAGTCACGTATTAAGAAAGACATTAAGCTGGAAGCATTGAAGAATGAAGGTGCGTGGGAACGCATCATGGCTGAAGGCACACATACATCTTGGAAGGACGAGTTTTTTACTATCATCCTGTCTATTCCAATTATTCTTGTAGGATATGCAGTTTCTATGAACGAGATGGATATTATTGCACGACTACATGATGCGTTTATTGCACTTGAGGCACTACCCGATTGGTATAGTTACTTATTGTTTCTTGCCGTATCCGCATCGTTCGGTATGCGATCAGTCGATAAGTTAATGAATTTAAAAGGAAAGCGTTAATGTCTAATAACAATTTTGATATCGCAGTAGAAGTTATTTTAAAACACGAAGGCGGATACGTCAATCACCCAGAAGATCCGGGCGGAGAAACAAACTATGGTATCAGTAAAAGAGCGTATCCAGATGTTGATATTGCAAACCTTACCAGAGAAGGTGCAACAGCTATATATAAGCGTGACTACTGGGATAGGATTGCTGGTGATGATCTACCTTTTGCTGTTGGGATTGTCGTTGTGGATTACGCTGTCAATAGTGGGGTCTCTCGTGCCAGTAAAGCCCTTCAATTAGCCGTAGGAGCTACTGCTGATGGGGTGGTAGGCCCTATGACAGTAGAGGCTGTTAAAGCGTGTCCTGTAGAGGATGTCGTAAAGCAAGTGACGCATCTTCGCCAGCAGTTTGTGCGTGGTATTTTAACGTACGATACATTCGGCAAAGGCTGGGAACGGCGCATTGAAGAGACTCGCAACTTTGCAATGGAGCAAATTTAAATGGCATTAAGCGCAGGTGAACAAAATTTATTGGATCTGGCCCGAAGTCGAGGTCAGACAACCGTATCTAGCTCATTTGTACCTTCCGAGTCGTTAGCTAAAGTCAACGCAGAGATAGCTAGAAGACAAGAAAGTGCAAATGCGTGGGTTGCCGCCAATCCTAACGCTACTCCAGATCAAATTGCTCAAGTTGCTATAGAGACTGGCATAACAGCGCATGAAATTGCTAGGGCTACAGGGGCTACAGATGTAGCTACTATTCAGGCAGGGCTAGACAATTATACAAATACCGGTAGTACGGGACAAATTGCTGATACGTATACTGGCGGATCTAGTCAGTCTAACTCTGTTGTATTAGACACTTCAGGATCTAATAACACTAATCAATCATCATCCCAGTCTAACTCTGTTGTATTAGACACTTCAGGATCTAATAACACTAATCAATCATCATCCCAGTCTAGCAATAACCAATCATCATCTCAGTCTAGCAATAACCAATCATCATCTCAGTCTAGCAATAACCAATCATCATCTCAGTCTAGCAATAACCAAGAAAGTTCTCCTCCCAGCCAAGAAGCGATATCTAAATTAGCAGATCTATACTATCTGTCTATGTCGGGAGGTGTGAGTAGCGGCTTGTTACGTAACGCTGTCAGAGATGCGGGTGGTGACCCTAATGATCCTTTTGCGGCTAATAAAATTCTTAGCGACGCTGGTTACACTCCCGGCAATACTATGGAGTTCTATTCGTCTGCTGGTGCAGAACCTGTAGATCCACAAGCAAAAGCCGCACTTGAGGGCCGTCAAACAGGTGCTACTAGCCTAGGCAATAATAATTTAGAGCAAATTGCGTATTTACGATCTCAAGGATTTGATCGGGATATTAGTAAGTACGATGCCGACTCTCAAGCATTTATTGCAGAAAAAGAGCAGGAGTATCTATCAGAAATTACCCCAACTACTCTTGAAGATTTACTTGGTACTTTTTCTGATGAAGAGATGCAACGCTACAATGAACTAAATCAATTTTACAATGATATGTTTGGTAGAAATGTTGCATTTACAGGGGCAGAATATTGGATTCGTGGAGGTGGGGCTAACGCTCCTATAAACGAAACTACACTCGCTAACGCCGCATTAGGTGCAGATTTAGATTACTACACAACAAACGTATTAAATCCTCTCCAATTTCAAGAACTAGTTGGTAGTTTATCTACTTCTGAACAGCAGAGATACAACGAACTTAATCTTTTATACAATCGCCTATTTGGTAGGGACATTGGTCTTGAAGGTCTACAATACTGGATCAGAGGCGATGGCTCTTCTGCACAGATAACTGAAGAGACTTTAATTAACGCCGCACAAGGTGATGATTTAGAGTATTACAATGAATTTGTAAGAGTAGACGATACAGAAGATACTGATGGTACTGACGGGGGCGGCTCTCCTAGAGAAGCAACGTCCGGGAATATCGTACCCGGAGTTCCCCAAGTCGGTGAAGTTAACGTCATGGATTACATGGGACTGCAGGCAGGAGATCCTACATTACCTACAGGAACTAAGTTAGCAACTCAACTAAAAAAATTAGATGATGAAGCTGAAGGTACTAAGCTAGGCGATATTTCTACTACAGATAAGACAAAACTAGATACTGAAACTGATGCCATTCTTTCTTCAGATATTAAAAAAGTAGGTAGTACGGTAGAGGGTACATATACTGTGCCCGGACAAGTTACCATACCGTCTTCTGAAGGTGTTGTGACAGACATTATTACCGAGAAAGAATTTACAGAGGCGGGTGTACCCTCGCAGTTTGTCGATCCTGTAACCGGGAAACTAAAGACAGACGAAAACTTGGCTACAATGACTGCTGAGAAGTCGTATACAGATATCAACAAAGAAGCTACAGCTTTTACTGAGGCAAAGCAAGAACTAGCGGAGGTTGACCCGTTAGCAACAGTCACTGGTCAGTTAGCTATTCTTCAAGAGCAGTTTGCTGATGGTGAAATCCCTGTATGGGCTTCTGGTGCGTTTAGGGAGGTCAATGCCTTAATGGCGCAGAGGGGTATCGGTGGCTCTACAATGGCCGCTGAGGCGATTACAAACGCTCTCATGCAGTCTGCTATCCCTATTGCACAGCAAGATGCATCATTCTATCAGAACGTAACTTTGCAGAACCTGAGTAACGAACAACAAGCTGAGATGGCTAAGTTTAATGCTCGTACCTCTGCAATCTTTAACGATCAAGCGGCAGAGAATGCGGCCAAGAATTTGAACACACAGTCTGAGAATGAACTGACTCAATTCTTCGCAAATCTTGCGACACAGGTTTCCACATCAAATGCTCAGATGAGCAATTCAATGGAGCAGTTTAACGCTACAGCAGAAAATCAAATGACGCAGTTCTTTGAAGAGTTAGGGTTAACTGCAGAAACATTTAATGCGGATGCGATTAACGAACTGGCTACTTTTGATGCAGAGCAAACTAACATCATTGCTCAGTTCAATGCTTCATTAGAAAATCAGCGTGAACAGTTTAATGTACAGAACCAGTTAGCGATTGATGCGTCTAATGTGCAGTGGCGCAGAGATGTTAATACTGCAAATACATCTGCAACCAATGCGGCGTTACAGTTTGATGCACAGAACCTGTTAGGCATTCAACAGACAGCCCTTAACAATATCTGGCAACACTATGATACTATTCTAAATTATACGTATCAGGCAGAGCAGAATGAGATTGACCGGGCATATCAATTGATGCTGACGACAATGTCTCAAGAATTCCAACGGTCGGTGCAAGAAGATTCGGACTTGATGGATTTGTTTGGTGATGGAATTAAATCTGCCGCAATGATTGCATCTTCACAGTCTGGTAGAGATTTTATTGCTTCTATTAATCCATTCTCCAGCGATGATGGCTAACAAGGACATTTAAATGGGTAATTTATTTCAAGCTTTACGACAGGCAATGTACGAATATAACAGACTAGATAAATTAAGTCCCCGTAGGAAACAAACTATCATTAATACGTACAGTCGTTTTGAGAATGATTACGAATTTGTAGATCAATTGATCCCTATTGAAGGGCAAGACGAAGAAGTCGAAAAGGAATAACAATGGCACTGACTGAAAAGTTTTTAAGTGGGCCAATCCAAGGGGAGAACCTTACGGTTAATTCTCGTAATTATCCTTGGCACCGCCCTCCACAATATCCTGAATTTGACTCCGCATTCAAATACTTTGTGGATGAAGTCATTGCGAATGAAAAGAAGATGCGTTCAGGAATGTTTCTTACAATGGGAGGCGTTCCTGCAACCACTGCAATTACAACTCAATTACTAGATATGGTTAGGACTGGACGGATCTCCCCGGATATGTCTCTACTATTGGCTGGACCTGCTTATAAAGTATTTACCCGCATGCTGGACACTGCAGGCATTTCGTATTTGACTGGCTTTGAAAGCCCAGAAGATACGGCAATGTTCTATAAGAAACTGCAAGAAGAAGGCACCCCTCCCTCCAAAGAAGCACCACTCCCCAAAGAAGTGAAAGAAGAGGCTATCAAGGCCGCAGAAGAAGTCCGCTTACCGAAAGGTGGCTTAATGGGCGCACCTTCTGATGATGAAGAAGAGATTGTTGAAATGGACCTTGAATCCGAACCAACCAATCTTGTCGTAACAGAACAGGAAGAAGAAGACGATGGCAATAGCAAAGGCTCTTAAATACGGACTGGCAGGTCTTGCAGGCGGTCTTGAAGGGATTGCTGAGTCTGCTTTAATCCAAGATAAAGAAGAAAAAGAAATCACCCGTGATACGGTGAAGGTGGCTATTGCTAAATTAGAAAAAGAGAAAGAGCAAGCCGCTAAAGATTACAAAGCACAGCGTGAAAAGGAAAAGGAGATTGACAGTCTTCATGGTCTTTTGATCGGTGAAGATAAGGCAACAGGAAATCCTCGCCTACTCTCTCGTGCAGAAATTGGTCAGTTGTATACTTCTGTAGGCAAAGAAAACTTAATTAAGTATGCACTTGAAGAGAAACGATTGATTGTGGGAGGTAAGGCTGAACGGATTGATGTTGCAGAGCCTACTCGTATCGGTATAAAGGATGTCCTGTCAGAAACTGAGAAAGCCATTCCAACAGGTGAAGGCATTGCTAAAGGACAGGCCGAGCGTGTTACGCAGGCAGTCAGTGCAGAGCTAGAGCGTTTAGGTTATTCGACTGAGGGTACTGTAGTTCCTTCAGCACCTGTGTATTCTGGCGGTGTGTTTGAGATCCGTCAGACAGATGATACAGAAATCAAAGATGAGACAGTTTACGAAACAGATAATAACGGGGTCCCTCTACGGACCTTATTTCTTAGGACTACTACAAATAAAAAGACTGGAGAAAGAACTCAAAAATATATAGATAGCGTTACCTTTGAGCCAGTTAAACTCAGTAAAGGGGCCAATATATTCGATAACGCCGCAATGGCTAAACAACTAAAGTCTGATCCTGCCAATCCAGTCTCTAAGCATGGGTTCTTAGCTATTGCCACGGATGACGGGCTTCAGTTGATTAAAGGTCCGGGAGGTGCGTATCAAGGTGGCGCACGGATGAAGGATGGAAGTATTCGTGCGAGTGTTGGGGGAGAGTTGGAGACAACGACCTACACACCGCCTGAAGGTGTTGAAGGGTACATTACTGTTGTAGATGCTAATACCTTCCAAGATGCGGATTCATGGAAGAGCGTAACAAGAGGTAATAAAGCTCTTACAGGTACACCGGGAATTGAAGAATTCCGTAAATCCCGTGATGAAGCCTTGATAAGTACACAAAACTTATCTGCGTTGAAAGATAACTCAGACTTCCGTTTAGATATACATGCAACGTACGGGGATGATTTGTACAATGTTTCCGGTGGCTTTGCATCGGCAGTCTCTGGGGTCAGTCGTGTAGTCGAAGGTGCCGCATCTATTGTGGAACGTGTAATTGCCGCAGAAACTCCAGAAGAGAAAATGCGTGAATTACGTATGAACGAAAGTGTTCTGCGTCAAGCACTTACCGATAGGGATAACATCCTAGCACAAGTTGCAGGTACAGAAAAAGAAATCGCTACTGCCCGTGTACTTGACCTTGCGGCGGCTAGTATGATGGCCTACGACAAAGGTAAATCAAAAGATGAAGATCGTCTTACCGATAACGACTTTAATATTTTCTTGAAAACTGTACTTGGAAAGTCGGCAGATCAGACAGTCAGTCTGATTGAGTCTACATATCGAGAAGCTGTCAACCAGTATGCACCGAAGTATAATCGTGTGCAGGCTGATTTACGATTTGCTACAAATTCTCTAAGTTCACAGATAGACGATGAAGAACAAGTCACTACGATGATGAGTCCTTACGTTACCGAAGCAAACGAATTACCATCTCCAGACACACTCCGTAATGAAATGCAGATGAAGTTGAAAGAGGTACGTGGGGAAGGTGAAGCCGCTGAAGACACAGAAGCTACCCCAACAGGACCTGCAATTACATTCAGTTCTGCTAAGGCAGGTAATGTGCAGTTAAAGATCCGTGGAGATCAAGTTTCCTTTGAGGTAGACGGTAAGCCTGCTACTACTACGATATCGTTAGAAGAAGCCAGAGAGTTAGGCCACTTGAGTGAAACCGACTATCAGAAAGCAAAGGCACAACAACAGGCGAATAAGTAATGTCAATGACCCTTGAAGAACTAGAGAATGAGCTTCGTAATGAATCCAGATCACGTTTGGAGAAAGAACTTCAGGAACTTGGGGCGAAGCCTATTGAGACAGAGACTCCAGATATTGCAGAGACTGCTGTAGAGGAACCTGAAGAGTTAAAGGCTGATATTGAAATAAAGTATGAAGCCGTACCTACCACAATTACAGATCTGTATTACAACCCTAACAATCCTCGTACTGATGAGATTCTTGCCAAGGAGACTGCCGCTAAAAGTATTATTGGCAGTGCGACTGCTAGCGATATCGCCCTTCCCGGGTTTGCTTCTGAAGAAACGCAACAGCAGGTTGATCAGGCGTACCAAGATTTACAAGAGGTCTATGAATACAAGAAGTCTCTTTACGATGAGATCCAAGGGGACAACGTCACTGAAATTGGCATAGGTAAGATTGTAACAAATCCTGACGGAACTCGCCAGTTTGTTCCCGGCCCATCTTCTGATAAGACTACACAAACGATTGCTAGGACAGTATCTGGCATAGCCCAAGGACTGTTGGGGCTTCCCGCACTTGTCACTGGCAAAGAAGACCTCGACTTTTCTAATATTGTACCGGAAGTAAACTCTGATTCTGCCGTAGTCAACACGGTGTCTGAAGTTCTTCAACTGGGTGTGGGCGCATTTGGCGGAGTTGGCATTGCGGCTAAAGCTGAGAAGTATGTAGACTTATTTAAGAACGCACCTAAGGTAAAACAATTCCTGCAAGGATCGGGAGAGTTTTTAGATGAAGTTGATAAGGTAGCAGGAGGATCTGGTAAGGCTCTTGCTCGCACTGTCGGTAAGGTAACTCCTAAGGGCACTGTATCTTCAGCACTTGGCGCGGCGGCTGTAGCAGACGAAGACATAACAACTTTCTATAACGATCCTGACATGACAGTGGCAGACGTTAAGATGCAAGTCGTAAAAGAAAGCATCTTATTCGGCATGATTTTTGGCGGATTATTTGAAGGGGGCAAACAGGTTGTCGGAATGTCCCCCACATTAAAAGCTGGCGTAGATAATGTTACAAGCGGTGCTGTCGCCTTATTTACAATATTCAGTAGAAAGGGTGCAGACGATAAAGTAATCAACATGTTAGGCGAGACTTTGTATGAAAACAGTCGTCGTCTATCCAAAGCAGAGACTCCTGATGAAATTGCCAAGATTAACCTAGAGTCATACGAAGAAATTAAGAAAGCGTACACTCAGTTATCTGAAGGTGGTGACTTAGAGAAAGTCATGGCTGGCATTGAGCCTTCTCCTGCCGGTGGTCCAAGTCTTGCTGAAGTTATCGGTGACTCTGCATTACTTCGTTTAGAACAATCCCTGCGCTATTCACAGGGAGGCACAACTGCGAATCAAATCCTACGTAGCAAACTAGGCGATGCAGACTTTGCACGTTTAAATGAATTAACGTCTCGTGTTAGCCGTGTAAAGGAAGAGTTAGCCCCTGAAGGTCGTGAAGCAGGAGAGCAAGTTAGGGAAGCCTTAGAGGGTCAAGTGACTCGTGAGATGGCAGAACTGACTGCACAGACTGAAGCTGAACGTAGAGCTATTCAAGAATCCACTCGTCAGGCACGACAAGTAGCCCAGACTGAAAAGGAAGCTGTAATTCAGACTGCCGATGAGGCTGTAACTAAGATTGATGAGGTCAAGATACAGACTGCAGACGATGTTTCTCGTGCATTAGAAAGGTCTCCTGTATCTCAGCGTAATCTTGCAGATCTACAGAATCAGATTAATGATGATGGTACAGTCGCTGTAATCTCTGGTCAGTTAAAGACAGACCTTACCACAAAGGACGCATTAGGTACTGCTAAAGATCAAGCATTAAAAACAATCGAGATACCGGGTGAAGAAGCCCAGCGTATTGTCGATGATCTGATTGGTACATATACGAATCCTAACTTCCTTGTAGATGATGTATCTATTCGTGAGGCAGGAAAAGAAATCTCCCTGCTGATCCGTACCTTTAAGTCTGCTGATGAAGGCTTGCCTCCCACACCTCCTGCAGGTGGACCTACACCGCCTCCTACTGGTGGTCCTGCTCCTACAATACGTCCTATTGATGCAGAACTAGAAGCAATCAACATCGAGATTGCCTCCGGGGCGGGAGGAGACTTTACACGGTTACTTGAGCTAACCAAGCAAGCAAAAGACTTAATGGCTCGTGGTGCCAAGCTACCGCCTAAGACAACCACTTCTGCGGCTCCTCCTGTTGTTGCAGAGGAAGCTGTTGAAGAAGCTGTCGAGTTACCTACAATTACTGCGTACGATTTAGAAAGTATCGTAATTAACACACAGCAACGTGCGAATAAGTTTGCTGAACGGTCGTTGGCTGAAAGTGATACTCGTGCATATCAGTTGTCTCAAGGACTGCGTGAATACGCAAATAAATTAGAGAATACACTTGTACAATATGTAGACACTAACCCTGTCGCTAAACAGGCACGTGATGATTTCCGGGTATTCTTCGATGACTTTAAAGAAAGGTGGCGTTCAGAGACAGGTCGTGACTGGCAGGGTACATTAATTGGATCTCGTACCCGTGTAGATGTTGCAGATGCAGAAGATAAGATTCTATCTGTATTAACAAACCCTAAAGCATCTGGAAAAGATCTACAGGTTATCCGTGAGTTTACATCTCAGATGGACGATGAGACCCGTAAAGTGTTTACTCAGGGTATCGGTAATCGTGTGCTTGCTAAGTTTACAGACCAGAAGGGTGTTATGCCTGCAGAAATAGGCGAAACAAACGTACGTGAAGCGGTTAGACTGTTAGACCGTGTTGATACATTCCTTGCTAAGAATACTGAGTTTGAGAAAGCCTTACCGGGCGTATTCACTCAAATGAAGCAGATTCAGACAGACCTTCGTACTATTGTATCTCCAGCCGTTGCCGCACAGAGACAAGCCAAGCAGGTCGCTAAAGAGTCTGGGAAGGCTAAACGTGCCGCTGAAGACAAGCTTAAAGAGACACAACGTGAACTAACACAGGCAGAGAAAGAGTCGTTAGCGTCTGTACAACAGCGTTTATCTGATGCACAGTCTGAGTATCGACAGTCTGCCTTGTTTAAACTGATTGATCCGGTTAAAGGGTACGACGATCCTGCTACCTATGTAGGCAGTCTCTTGACCAGTAACACTGGGGCTAAACAATACCAGCAGTTGTGGAATGCGGCAGGTAAGACTGGGGATAAACTTCCTTCAGGTCTGACTGAGACGCAGGAAGCACTGCAAGAGACGACTATCTTTGCGCTACTTAATAAGGTACAGCCTGTACAGAGAGAAGAGGTCGGGAAGTTCCCAGATTCATTAAAGCTTCTGGTCGATACCTTTAAAGATCCGAAGACTACACCGGGCAGAATCTTTGAGTTGTCTTTGAAGAACAATCCACAGTCTCGTGAAGTATTGGAAGGATTGGAGAGATCGCTTGCTTCGTATGTAGCGAAGAGAGAGGCACAAGCATTAGGCGCACAAGGTTCTTCTACCTTTGAGAAGTCTCAGTTACCTAAGTTGATTGATGATATTCAGATGGTACGCTTTGGTCCTCTGACTCAAGACTTCCGTATTGCACGGTTCATAAACAAATTGTTCTTCTTCGTATTTGATAGTGATACTGCAGTAGCTAATTCGTTTGCAAAGATATTGACTGATCCTAAATACTCTAAGGCCGTCTTAGATAAAGCGGCACAGATTGCCCAGAATAAGTTAGTAGATCAGGAAGAAGCGTTTAACACATCATTGATATCTGCTTTGTTGGCAACTCGGGGCATCAATACTTACTTAGAAGCTGATGACCCCGATGCTGTGCTACAGCGTGATGCAGATCAGTGGGCGATTAGCCAGCAGACTGAAGAAGGTCTGGGTAGTCCGCCAAGTCCTGAATAAGCGTATACGCTACAGACTCCTCTACTTTAAACCACTCTCCCTTACGCTCACTGGCTTCTTTCGATAAGAGAAGGTGAGCTTTTCTTTCATCCTCATTCTTATTCTCAGATTCAGTGTATGCAAGTATTTCGTAGTCTCGTAGGGGACTGCTTGTCTGGTATGCACTTAACCGGTCAGTTGCATCGACTGCCCTACCGATCTTAATCCAACCGGGCCATGCAGGATTCTTTATTGCGTATACATGGCCTTTAGTTTGCTTGTTTAACTGTTGATGATTCCAAGCATCCTCAAAGGTTTTGTAATGCCCGGGTTTGTGCATTGGATGAGTCTTAGGGATATACTTGCCTCCCACGAACATGCGGGAGGTATTCTTTTTACGGTACGCTTCAAAGTTACGTTTAGAGCCATCAGAAGCCCCTACGTAATACCATGTACCGTCTTCGTGTTTAAAACTACTTGACTTCATATCCTAAGATCCTTTTGCGGTGTTTCATGTAAGAGGTGTTAAATCCTCGTTCCCATTCTTTATGCATCAAGGTGGTTGCGTTGAAGGGGCTTTTGGTATAGCCCCTGTAAAACGCTTTAATGCCCATCGAGAACGCTTCATTACATTTTTTGCCTAGGTTTCTCATCCTCGTTTCCTTGGTTGATTTACCAGCCCCAGTCATCTCCTGCGAGAGCGTCTGAGTTATAGTCAGTAACTCTACCCTCAAAGAAGTTCTTGTGGCTGTCCCCCGCAATGATCCAGTCTACCCACGGTAATGGGTTTTCTTTTACTTTCCAGTTACCTTTGAGACCCAGCTGGATAAGCCGCCGGTCTGCGATGTAACGAATGTATTTTTTAACTTCTTCTGACGTAAGGCCCTCGACAGCACCCAGTTCAAATGCCAGATCGATAACCTTATCTTCCAGCTTAACAGCATCACGGAACATCTGATAAATATCCGCCTTAAACTCGTCAGTGACAATCCGAGGGTGTTCTTCACAGAACTGCCTAAACAACTGAACCATGCCGTCACAGTGCATTGTTTCATCACGAATACTCCACTCTACAATCTCACACATGCCACGCATCTTACCGTAGCGTTGATAATTTAATAGCATAATAAATGCACTGAACAGGGACATACCCTCATTCATAGCAGAACGTGCGACAGCCTTAGCAAGACCTGAAAGGCTATGCACATCAATGTCCTGCATAAACTCTACCTTCTCTGCCATCTCTTTGTATTCTAAGAATGCAGAGAATTCTTCCTCCGGGAGGCCCAGCGTATCATTCAACAATGCGTAGGCTCTCTGATGCACAAACTCTCGATTGGCAAATGAAGTCAGCATTGCCCGGATCTCATTATTCTTAAACTTAGGAATATAATATTCTAAATAGTTTGTACCGACAGCCACATCTGACTGAGTAAACAAACGAAGAATCTGTGTGATGTGATTACGTTCTACATCTGTGAGCTTCTTAGACTTCCAGTGTGAGACATCTTCTTGTAGTGAAGCCTCCCACTCTCCCCAATGGATCTTCTCATGTGAGATGGCTTTCTCAACAGCCCAAGGGTACTTAAACGGCTTATAGGTTACGTTTGGTTCTAGCAGTGCCATTACTTATCCTTTTCTTCTTTTGTTTTAGAGTAAACAGTTTCCAACGCTTCATTGTACAAATGTCGAGCAGTAGCCAGATCTGTCATCAATTGTATGATCGCATCGTGTGCGTCGTTTAAGATCCGGGCAAAGTCCGGGTCCATGTCCTTTACTCGCTCTAGTCGTCTAGCAACTTTAATAACATCTTCATGATTCATTTGAAGTCTCCCGCAGTTTAAGTTCTAACTTAATTGCTTTGTATTCTAACGCCCTGCCCTTTTCCATCAGGCCACGGGAATACGCACGTAACATTTTTAGGTAAGTCTTTTGCAATTTGCGTGTGACTTTTTCGTACATAATTACCCCTCACACGCTATGCAAACTTCTTCAGCTTCATCCGATACAAAATCTTTCAATGCATCTCTTTTGATCTTTGTACCGACTTTATCTGCAGATACTCCAGCGTTCGTCCTGTAGTAATACAGACCTTTCAATCCAAGCTTCCAAGCAAGGATATGTACGTCCTTTACGAATCCTTTATCTTCACCTGAAGGGAAGAATAAGTTCACAGACTGTCCTTGACAGATAAACTCCTGTCTCTTAGCCGCGTGTTCAACAACCATGGCTTGGTCCAATTCAAAGGCTGTTCTGAAAACTTCCTTCTCATCCTCCGTGAGGAAATCCAGATGCTGGACAGAGCCTTCGTTCGCAATAATGTTGTTCCACGTTTCTTGGTTGTTCTTCGCATACTTCTTTAACACCTTCACTAATTGCTTGTTCTTTGTAAGGTGAGAACCTGCCCTAGTACGATGGGTGTAAGCATTAGACTTAATAGGCTCAATAGAAGCACTACAATTACAGATAACGGAATTGTTAGCGTTGGGTGCAATCGCAATAAGGTGTGCATTACGCATACCCGTACCTTCCATATCAGGAGCCTCACCCCGTTCTCTGGCCAGTTCCCTGCTTTCCTCAACAGCCTTTTCTTTAATGTGCTTAAAGAGTTTGATGTTTTCACTGGTAGCTCTCCAGTCACTCCACGGGATACCTTTCTGTTGTAGATACCCGTGGAATCCCATAGCACCTAAGCCGATTGATCTTTCTCTTTGAGCAGAGAATACTGCTTTTCCAAGTTCTGGTGGAGCATGTCTGATAAAGAATTCAAGTACGTTGTCGAGGAGTCGGACCAAGTCTTGAACCATTCGGGTGTCTCGCCACTCATCGTATCGCTCAAGGTTGACTGAGGAAAGACAGCAGACGGCTGTTCGATTTTCGTCTGTCGGGAGATGGATCTCGTTACAGAGATTAGACCCCATAACACGTAATCCAAGCTTTCTTTGAGTTTCTGGCAACTTACGGTTGGCTGTGTCGATAAAGTTGATGTAAGGAACGCCAGTTCTTGACCGAGTTTTAAGTATTGCTTGCCACAACTTTCTAGCGTCGACGATATCTCTGCAAGATCCGTCATGAGGGTCTCTAAGTTCCCACTGTCTGTCTTCTTCGTTTTCATAATTCAATAACTCCATGAAATCATCTGTTACATTAACTGCAGGAAATGAATTAGGACACTTCCTTGCATCGTCCCCTCCAGTGGGAAGTCTTAAATTAATAAACTCCTCAATGTCCGGGTGGCTTATGTCCATATAAGCCGCATAGCTACCACGGCGGGTAGTACCTTGATGGAATGCCAGAATGTCTGAATCCATCGATTTTAAGAACGGGATAGCTCCCGGAGATTTATTTGAGACAGCACGGACATCTGACCAATGACCTCCGATTCCTCCTCCACTTACAGAGAGAAACGCAGTCTCAGATTTGTGCTGTACAATGCCACGTACCGTATCTGGTACATAGGATAAGAAACAACTGATCGGTAGCCCACGTACTGCCTCACCTTCTTTAGGCGCATTACTTAGTACAGGGCTAGAAAACATGAACCACTGTTTAGATACATAATCATAAATTCTCTGTGCAAAATCTATGTCACCTTCACAGTATGCTACTGCCGCCCGAGCAAACGCCTCTTGAGGAGAGTTTTCTTCAGGACGCATGTAGAATTCACGCATCAATTTATAGCCCTGTTCTGTAAGCAACTCATCCCGCGACAGGTCTATTTTTATTTGATCAGCCATTCGTTTGTTCCTTATGGATATTCACCATCTTGTTTATAATATGCCGCAGTTCTTTAGCGGCTCGTTGTTCTTCCGGGCTGATGTTATCCATGTCGGCTTCGATCATGGCAAGCATCTCGTTGGCAAAACCTAAAAGTTTTAGCAACTGCCCTTCAGGTAAACGAAAATCAATCTTCTGGCTGGTATTCATAGTTGCCTCGTTCTTTCATACGATTGAGTAACTCTTCCAGATACCAGATACTTTTCTGGTAATCCTCCCGCCCATTCTTGAACGGGGCACGGGTTACGTATTCCCATGCAGTAATCCAATCGTGTGCATCTTCATAAGGCAATACGATGCCGTCCCGCTGAAGCTTTTGGAGTAAAGCTTCCCGCACATCTTTGACTTCAAGTCCCGGCTTTAGCAGATAGTGGGGAGGAGCATTGACCATGTCCACTGGGGTAGCCCGATTATTTTCGTCGAGCGTTACAGTTATAGTCTCATCCGTATCCAAGTCAACCAAATCTATCGTTGTTAGATCATCTACTGTGGGAGGAAAGTCATTCCAGTTTGTCATCACGCTTCTCCTTTCGGGGTTGCCTGCATCAACTTCTGATCTTCTTCAGACAGTTCTTCCATAAAATCAAAGAGTTGTGCGCTTTTCTCAGATTGTACATCAAATTCACCAGACGCAATTGCGGCCTGACCAATTTCCATTACGTGTTCTGCATACTCTCTGCCGCAGGTAACAAGCCCTGCAAACAAACTCATCAGCATCAACTTACCCTGAGCTTCATCTGATAGCTCTGCTTCATCGATGTCTTCTTCTTTAATCGGGTCCATGTCAAACCCGTAGTTAAAGTTCAGAGAGTTATCATCTGCCAGTGAGAGTTTAATAAAGGATTCATTTCTATTTAGTTCCAGTTTCATTGAACCATTCCTCTGGGATTAATTTGTCTGCGTATAAGAATCCATTCTTCTCGCACCAATTTGCGTACGATGTTTTAGATCCTTTACGAATTTTAGATCGAGAGTTAGAGAAGACGAACCGGATGTCCAGTTCATCTCCATGTTGCTCCTTGATCCACAAATGTTTCTTGCGGTCTTCTAAAGTAAAACGCCCTTTTGTTTCAACCACAATACCATTAGGCAACACAAAATCAGGAGTATACGTTCTAGGACAAGCGGGTTGTGTAAAAGCAATTCGTGAAGATGGATCTTCATACTTAACACGCATTCCTCGCTTTTTGATTTGAGCCGCGACAGTATGCTCCAAGCCCGATCTGTAGCCGTGTTTTTTAGCCGCACTACTAAACCCCATTTGATTCCTCAGAAGGTTCATTATACACAGTATAATACTTCCATGGCTTCACACGTGCCTTACTGGCTGTAGAAGGTTTGTAGACAAGCTCAGGCCAGCAGTCATGCTTAAACTCACAGTATCCACAGGTACGACTTAGATGGCGGTTACCTGTCGGCTTACGCTGATAGGTTTCCTCCACATCACTAAAGCACCTTTCAAACTCAGACTTGTCTGATGTGATCAAGTCATATGTTTCTTTTATAGATCCTAAAGCCTGTTCGTGCCTTTCTAATGAACCATCTGCTTCTACAAACTTCCATTCGCCAGTCACCTTGTTGATTGCTATCCAGCCACCAAAAGGTTTGCCTGTTGCTTCTGCATAGCCATACCCTTGAGATACGTACCCAAAGGTATCGTCTGATGCAACGGTTTCAAAGTCTTTGAACTTATTCTGGAAAGAGTATGGGCTAGTGGACTTCGTGTCCCAGACTTTATCGTCAATGATTAAGTCATACTCTCCTTTGATTTCTCGCCCATCCAGATCCAGCTGACACTTGCCACTCGCTTCCTGTACGTTGACTCCTGCCGCTTTCATAATGAACAGAGCAATCACTTCAATGGCATCACCCATCAGCATCTTCATGAGGAAGTCGTAGGACTTTGTTTCCTGTTTCTCAGGATGATGTTTCTGCATCCAGAGTTGACAGGTTGGCCTCCCAACATTCGACATGCGGATACTAAAGTCACGCTTTGCTTCTACAAATTGTTTCCGCAATGCCTGCTTGAAGTGTTCGCCTGCTTCATTAATTAAGTCATCCAGATCCTGCTCAGGCGGTGCATTGACCGCCCTCTGCATGAAGTCCTTGACTAAGATTTCATTCTTGTTTGGAATATCCATTATTCATTCACAAGAACTGCGTCTTCGCCAATAAAGGCATCAACAACATCCGCTTCTTCTGCAGATGCACTACGTGCCTCGATAGACTCGTTGTACTTCGCCCGGACAGAATCGTTGACATTCTTAATCAACGTAAGAATATGCTTCATTGTCTCGACGTTGTCAGGTGACAACTCTGCAGTCTTCTTGAAGTCAGGCTTGAAGTGGGAGGTGAAATAGATCACACCACCATTCCGCTTACGCTCATTAAACAATGTGCTAGTCACATTCTGGAAAGGAACATTCTGAGCAGACGATGGCTCAATGACTTCCTTCGTAAAGTTCATGAACGAAGCACCTTTCGTACGGAACAGGCAAGGAGTCTCTACAACTTCACGCTCTTCACCTTCAGCGTTTGTTCCCTTGTAAGAAACTAGGCCGTAGATGTAACGGAAGCATGTAATCCCTTGATACTTGCTCTTCTCTTTATCATCCAATGCGTGGAAGTCTTTTCCTGCAGGACGACCACAGCGCAAGGTACCTGTTTCATCAATGGCTTCATCGCCTACACGGTGAATGATTGTACGATTCACAGTCTTCTGCTCATCCGCATCGTAGTGCAGATACTGCATGAAATCCCCTAACGCACGGAACTGAACTTCTTTAGCATAGACTTTTTCAATGTCCTTGCCATCCAGTACAAAGGTACCTTTCTTCAGTTCATTCCCATCGTCATCCTCTTCTTGGTAGTTTGTACGCAGAAGTGGAAGGAGATCTGACTGCTCAGTCTGAGCCTGCTGGGAGGCACCACCTGACATCAGGGCTGTAAGTTGACCGACATCTAAGTCGGATACATTTGCTGGTACGTTACTCATAAATAACATTTCCTTCTAACCAATTTTCGCCACTCTTTATTTCAATGGAGAGAGGCATAACCATCTTATAATCATAACGCAGATAGACTTCATCCGCAACCTTTTCCATGGCTTCCACCAGAATATCTTTACAGACCTCCTCTTCACCCGGGTACACATCCATCACAATACTGTCATGTACAGTCAGTACACACAGCGACTTAACCTGTTGATCTCTCATAGCTTTTTCGACACGTATGCAAGCAAGCGGTACAATATCTGCCGTAGCAAATGATTGCACAGGGTAATTTACAATCTGTGTTGCATAGCTTACACGACCGGAACTGCTTCGCTCTACGCCATCCCAGTGCAGTTGTCTGCCTGAAGGAAGCGTGACAGTCCCATCTTTCAATACTTGATTCTTTAGCTGGGTGTGCCATGCATCTAACCCGGAGTAGATATTGAAATACTGATTGAAATAGTTTCGTACGTGATCCGGCTCTCCTGCACCACTGCCTCCATACAACGGAGCAAAGGTGTAGGCTTTAGCCTTCTGCCGTTCATCTTTCGTAATCTCACTGGAAGGCTTCTGATTAATAATGGATGCAGTTTGTTTGTGTACATCTTTACCTGTTGTGACATCCTCAAAGATCTGAGCGTCACCAGACAACTCTCCTGCCACCCTAAACTCTAGACCTGAAAAGTCTGCTTCCATAATCTTGCCATCAGTAAATCTACTGATCACTGCACGGCGTACTGGGAATGTACCGCCTCGTGGCTGATTCTGGAAGTTAGGATCAGAAGAAGACAGCCGACCAGTCGCTGTACGGCATTGATTAAAGGTTGTGTGCAGTAGGCCATCGCTTCGTGTATTGCGTTGTATGCCCTTCACAAAGGATGTCAGGTAGGTAGATACTGCATTGAGTCTCTGCATCGATTCTAGGAAGGTTACAGCGTCTTCATTGCGATTCCTGCGAGCTTGGGCAAGGAGTTTACTGACTACATCTTTTGACGTTACAAAACCATTAGCAGAAACATCCTGTACAGTTGTCGGATTAAGATTGAACCCTCCCACTTCAGGAGTAGGCTGGTAGATAATCCCTAAGCCTTTACAGTCACTGCACTTAGGCGGACGCTTAAACGGCGTACCATCTTTCTTTAGTTTATTTAAAATACCTTTGCCGCTACATCCTGTGCATACTTTAGTTACACATTTCTTTACGGGGGAGGTCATGTCATCAATCGTATCTTTAAACTCGACTGCGGACATGCGAGGTCTGTACAAAGGCTTGCCTTGTGGGTTGAGGCCAATGTTGAATCGATCCTTCCACTGGTGCTTGTCCTTTACTCTGCGTGAGTAAATAACTTCAGACAGTTGGGCAGGGCTGTTCAGGTTCACCTCGACATCACCCATTACTCTGCGGCAGATATCGTTCATTGTTTTCTGCAAATGTTGCTGTTCTTCTAGATACTCTTTCTCAATCTTTTCAAGGACTTGCAGATCAATGTTAATGCCGTTTGTCTCCATTGTAAACAGCACACCCATCATCTCATTCATCATGATACGTGTCTTAACTAATCCTTGTAAGTCTTTGTTATCATAGTCATTTAACTGTGAGAATAAGACCTCAGCACAGGACACACAGTCGGATGCACCATACTCCTGTACAACGGACATGGGCATGGCTTCATAGCCTGTCCCTTTGGAGAATGCTTCAGAGACTAACTCAGACTTTTTAAGATGCACATCTCGACGCTTGGCAGTCTGATCAAGAGACAGGCTGATCTTCTGACCACGGGCTAAGATGTATTCGCCAATCATTGTGCAGTAGTATCCTTTATTCCGCACGTTGAAGTTAGCCTGTTCTAACCAAAGTAAATCATACTTCAGGTTATGCCCGACCAGCACATCTGCCTCATCGATCATAGCTTGAATCGTTTGGAAAGATTCCATGCCATTATATTCTGGAGGCAATTCATTATGTGCAAAAAATTTGTACACAACATCTTCTGGATCTAGATTATCGTACGCCCAGACTGCCCCCACAGACACAAGATAATTGTTTTCATTAAAAGGACTGCCATCGATACGGCCATCCCCATCACGCTGGACTGTATTCTCAACGTCCACAATCAAATACTTTTGACCATCAATCAACATAGCGAGAGATCCTAGGTTCAATTAAACACACGACAGTTCCATGCCACCCAGTAATTTTATTCTTACCAACAGTCAGATGTCGAGTAAAGTCTGGCTCTTCGTCCATGCCAACAGCATGACAGCCAATGCCAATGATCAGGTCAGCTTCCGCAAACTTTCCTGTCTTGCTTCCTTCCATCTCTGTAGGATTGACGACAGTCTTCCCTTGGGCTTCTGCTGAGGCTTGGCTAACGGCAATAAAGGCGAGATTGTGACGCTTGGCAATTTCTCTTGCTTGCGTGTATATCTCTCGTAGTTTCTCGTCGGTCCTCTGGAAGTTCCCGTTAACAGCCACTTTATCCAGCTGATCCACAACCAGAATATCAGGAGAATGTCTTTCACAGTAAGCATCGATCTCATCAATAGAGACTCCCTGTGCATCAAACATATTGACTTTATCTTTAATTTTTTCCCATTCTGTCTTAGCAAATTCCGAATCATGTTCTATCTCTCCACGTGACATGCCAGTCCACGCTGAAATTGCACGAAGCATTGTTCTCTTGGCTGGCTCTTCATTGACCATTGTGTGTACAGAAGCACCCTGTTCAGCAAAGCCTCCCGGTCCGTAACAGAAAGATACGTGGGAGGCAGTCTTACCCGTCTCAGGTCTAGCGAATATGATGCACAGTTCACCTGCGCTGATACCAGATACACGATTACGTAATGCACGTAAATTGAACAGCCACCGGCTATCGTCTGCAGTGTCGTCTAATAGAGTGTCCAGTTCAGTTGTACAGTGAGTGATCTGTTCTTGGTAGGAGATCGCATCCCCTACCTTCTCTATCAGTTTCTTTAAGGGGAGTAGATCTGTGATCTCCCCATCTTCCATACGCAAGCCAATGTTTGCAATGTCGTTACCTACTTTACGTTTGTAAACTTCTGCAAGGACTTCTTCTGCAATTTCTGGGGTCAGAGAATTTCTAGAGACAATCTCCCTGAGGAGCATCTTCACATTCTCTTTCTTTACTTTATTTAAGGCAGGATGTTTTGCATCGTACAACTCTTCAACATCTTGGACAGTCAGGTCACCCTCAAACTTTTCATGTGCTTCAACAATCGTATTGAATAAAGGTTTAAGGTCTGACCCATCAAATATACTGTAATGGATTCTGTGCTTGTTGTTTAAGTAAAAGTCTTTACTCAACAACAGCTGTAGTAATAAATCGCTCTTCATTGTTCCTCCCGCGAAATAGTCTAACTGGCCACTAAGTATTGTACCAGATTCATACACACAGCAGTACCACTAATTGCACTGCCTATTAAAATAGCTCTGTCATTCCAGACACCCCCAACGTAAACCCAGCCTGCACTACTAATTACATAAGCAATCTGTCCATACATAACAAGATGTGCATTGATTAAGAAGATACCGAAGACAGCAAGAAACATAGACACCCACTTCACGTACCAGTCAATCGTACCTGTGGGTGTAGTTGGCTTGATCTCTTCATACTGTATCTGGAGATCGTCCAGTTCTTGCTGTAAGCGTTTCTTTTCAGTGGCAAGTTCCATGGCAAGCTTCCCTGCCTTGGACATAGTGCTACCTTTGAATTGCTCTTGGGTTTCTTCTGAGACTAAATCTTCAGGGTTTGCTGACATCGACAGGAACCTCTGTACTGTAATCTTTCATTACTTGCTCGACAGTCAATCCTGTGCATCCACAGACAATTGCCCAGAGTATTCCATTACGAACCATCGCATCAGTTTCTTCTGCGGTCAAATCAAAACTGTAGGTTGCGCTACCGTCTTCATGTTCAATAATTTTTAATACTTCCATTTTAATAACTCCTGTTAAGTTAATACATCTACTTCTGCGGTTGTCTGTATCCAGACTTTTGCACCACATGCTAAAGGATCATCAGGTGAGTATACGACCGCACTAGGTCCATACACATGCACTGCGTATCCCTTTGTATTGCCCTTGCTTGTCTTACAAGTAAAAACAGGCTGGGCATCATCCGGAGACTTTGCATTGTGGCGGATCATATGCTGATTCACATGGATGCGTTTAATGATCCCTTCTTTAATGTTCATGCTTTAATCCCATAATGCTTCATAGTACTTACCGAATAAGCGGAACCCATTGGATATCCGTTCCTGTTCAGCCTCTATCTCTTCTTGAGATTCAAGGCGCATGTATACATCATCCTTGTTCGCCTTGCAATCAAATGCGTAGATCATTTCATCCATGACCCAGTCCCAACGCTTGAAGAAGTTCTTGTCTGTTGACCCGTCTTTCTGATACGCCGCAAACTCTTCATCAGTGGGCAGTAACTCTTCAGGTACATCTTCAAAGTCTACCTCAGGTGCGCCATGCTTTGTATCGACTAACTGCCTTAACATTGGCAAGATAATGGGCGCAAGAGTATGATCCATGCTCCATGTATCCCACGGGTCAATGCGTATGTATTCGGGTTGTTCGTGACCCTTTATGCGATTTAATGTGTAATCAAGTACCCACTGCACAGCATATTCTAGCTTCTCTAAGAATCTTTCATAGCGTGTGTATTCAGTTGGCCAGTTGATGTACCCGTAGCACTCAGTCATGTAGTCTGTGAAGATCCTGCACTTGATTGCATGAGGGTACTTACCTATCTTAACTTTCATCGGTTTATTTCTCCTTCAATTTGGGTACTGTGGGTACCACTATCTGCGTAAAACGGTTTATCCATCTGTGTATTTACGGCAGATATCGCCGCATTTACAGCATCTGGTAAACCAACTGTTAAGTCCTGCTTAATAGTTCCCTGATCTTCGCAAACACTTCACGCCTGTCAGACCATCGCTCACCCTTATGCACAAAGAACGCAGTGAACCCGTGGTTAGCCATAAACTTCTCAGTCACTGGCACACTGTTGACATGAGTCATATACACCCACGGGTAGTTCGCAACCAGTTCAACATCCACGCCGATTCGTTTCAATCGTTTCACGAAACTTGCAATGAGTCGCCGGTTCATTGGTCTTCTCCTTGCAATCGTAAGGATTTCCAGTTTGCATCCTTTTGCTTACTTAAAATCCGCACTACCGTGCGGGAAAAAGTCATGCGTCCTTGCCCTTCAACTTCTTCAACGCAGTCACAACCCGATACACGCCAGCTTTCTTCTTCAAATTCTCCAACGCAGTCACAACCCGATACACGCCAGCTTTCTTCTGCATATCTTCGTCGGTTGGGTTGAGTAAGTACACTGCCTCTTCAAGTGCTTCTCGCAGTTCGTTAATTTCTTTGGCTGAGAGGTACACGCCACCATACTTCGCCACGTCCACCTTACACTCATCAGGACGATGCTTCTCTTCCCAGTCTGTTAGCTTCTGTAAGGGATCAGCATCATCATCCACATCCTTGCCATCCTCATACCACTCAATATCGTAGGGAATCGTATACCCTGCCGCACGTAGAAAGTTATGGAACTCACGTGTGGCTTCATCCCATGTCGTGCCCTCACCGGACAAGGTCATGGTCATCTCCTGTAGGGGAGAAGGGTCTGACAGTGGGCCAAGTGGCGTGTCCCATGTTTCGGGTGTGTACGTAAGTTTAATCATATCTTACTCCTCGTGTTTAATAAAATCCCATCGCCCTGCCGAACCCGAAGGCACTGACGAAAGCGAAGTATACTGTGAGTATCATAACCCACACAAGACCCCTACGCCAATTCGCATAGGACTGTATTACCACTCCGACAAAGGATATTGGGTATACAATCCGCATGTCAGGGGCACTCGCATTGATTGCTAAGTACATACTTGCAATGACTGCAAGCACAAGACCTATCAACTCACACCAGAAAGATATTCTATCGCTCTGGTAACTATTTCTCCAGAACTCAGAGACACTAGGCATTTGTGTACTTCTCAATGGCATCTTCTAAGTCATTACAAAACATACATGCAGGGATAGGCTTGTTGGGTGCAGGCTTCAGTTGATCGACTAGCACACGCCACCGATCATACGCCTCGTGGTCATCTTCCATGTTAGCTTCATTGGATAGGAACAGTGCCCATACGTAAGCACACTCCCCCGTTAATCCAATACTGTATCCATTCGGACGTTCTACATACGGTAGCTTACTCATCCTTTCTTTTCTCCCTTAGTAATTTTCTTAGCATTGACTTTAAGCCAACACGTTGCACATGAGTAGAACTGTCCTTGTTCAATTAATACTGCATTCTCTTTGCAGGTACTACACTTCGGTTGCTTTTCCATTACCAACACTCCATGGCTTTGTGATTGTCCAGTGACCGAAGGGTACAACACCATGCCATTCCTTTTCAAATAATTTCTGAGGTCTTCCCGGAGTGAACCTACCAGTCCTAGGTTGTAACCCTAGCCTGTCTCTGTACTTGGCCACATGTCTTTGTACAGATCTTTTAGTGACTCCTAACTCTTTTCCTATTTGCTGTGCAGGTACATCCTGTTCCCACAACTCAATCAGCCTTTCCTCCCGCTCATGATTCCACAGTTTCTTTGTGTCTCGATCCGCTCTGTCTGGATCTGACCAGTACCCATCACTCATTGACTAACCTCTGACATATGCTGTTTATACAAATCTAATATTGGAAATAGCTGATCATGCTTTGCGTATTTCCGCATACCATGACCGTAATTCCTTTCAGCACAAACTTCCATGAATTTTTCTTTGTTTATCCATCCAACAAAATCTACAAAGTATTTATCCTCTGTGCTGTGACCGAGAACCCCAATGTCTGCTTTGAAACTATCGAAGCCATCAAAGATCAAATCAGGGTCATCTCTTCGTGAGCATTTTACATCGACAGTTAATCCATTCGATAAGACATAGTCTATGCCACCATCCGCACGAACAGTCACTTGAGTAGGTTCTAATTTAAACAACTTAGAAAAAGCATACTCACCTTTGAAGCCTAAGCCATTAGAACTTTCCCGGCTGTGTCTTTCTTTGGATTCTTCAATGCGAGGCTGTGCCTTCTGTTCTCTACAGATAGCTACTGTCTCTTCCCCCATACCAGCGCAGTTCTTAACTTCTTCCTCAGATAAAAATACACGGATCTTCATGCGTGTGCCCTTTTGATTGCTAACGAATCTCTGAGTCTACACCAAACGACAGGCATAAAAAAGCCCCTCCGAAGAGGGGCACAGCTTTGTTGGAGACTAAGCCACGATGTCCTGAACCATTGCGGGAGGGAAATATTTCAGGTCATCTGGGAGTAATACTACACGACAGTTTACGTATGGGTCAAGCATTTTTTTAATCTTTAATGACTTTTGACTGGCATCTTTATCTAAGGCAATAGCGATCTCATCAAAGGCCATCAGGTCTTTAATACGTGATTCATGGAAGGTAGTTCCTAAGATAGCAATCCCTGTGTAGCCTGCCTTATCAACTGAACATGCGCTCACACAGTCCTCAACTATCACTCCTAACTCTTTGTTTTTATTAGTTATGTACATAATATCTTTGTTGGTATCATAGCGTCGCCACTTAGGAATCTGGTTGATCAGACTACGACCAACAGCACCAACTAACTGATCCTCTTCATCATGCACTAAGAACACTGCACGATTCTCTCGTATGTCTAACCACACATCTTCAGGATCTAAATTATATTGATCTATGTATTCTTCAAGGAGAGGAGATGTCCTACGTACAATCTGATCAGGAAGACTGAATGTTTGTACAGTATTATCTTCCACCCACCCTTGGCGGGATAGGGTAATTCTAGTACGAATATCATCCGCTGAGAACTTAGTTCTTTTCTTACCTGAACAGTCACACGATGCTTTGTAGCAATTCCAAACTAAATTCCCTTGCTTCTTGGAGATGGTGAAGGTATTCCTCCCACCACAGCAAGGACAGTTCGTACGTTCAGTATCGCCCTCAGATAAATTTACTGAATCTAAAAAGGTTTGCAAATTCATAATTTTGGAATTTCCTATATGGAATCTATACGTGAGAAATCATGAACTACAAAAAAGTTCCCGTCAACCCCTTGTCAGTTACAAAGATCCATGATAGGGTACTGGGTTATGAAAGCCCGGAAAGTATATATTTATATAAAATAAACCTTATAAGTATTCTTATATATATGTATTTATATACAGAAATACTTTTAAGGTTTGGTGCTTGTAAAGGTTTTGTTTACATGTTGTTATGTTCTGGCATGTACTAAACGGGAGAAAATAGTTATGCGGAATAAAATTTTCTATTTCCATCCAGTAAAAAAGCGCGTATCTGATACGACACTGCTAAACTTCATGCTGTCTTATCGTGTGGACTGTCAGGTTTCGGATTATGATCGCGGAATGTTTGAAGCCCGGTCAGGTTCAGATAGTGTCTGGGGTAATAGTCCGAGGGATGCATTGCGCGGCCTTTATATTCTGTACAATGGAGTGCCGTCTTAATGTTTGGAATTTTATTGTGGCCTTTTATTTGGCGAATGTTTTTAATTTATGTGATTATTGTTTACTTGTAAGACTATCAGCGGGAGAGAATAGTTATGCAGACAAAAACTAGCACAATTTATCAGAAGAGTATCAAAGACCCGGCGGACTATGCGCACAACCTGTTGAAGGTTCCTAGTTCTAAGAAGCTTGGGGCGGCGGGTAAGCTTGTAAAGAAAGGCCGCTTGAAAGGGGCGGAGGTTTTCACGTTAACATTGACCGAGCGGGAAACGTGCCCGGAATCGTGCGGACACTGGTCCGACTGCTACGGAAACAATATGCCATTCGCGCATCGATTCAAGGCCGGTCCTGAATTGGAATCACGCCTAGAAAAAGAGGTTGCGGAAAAGTGTTACAAGGCCGCAATGAAAGGCCGAAAGGTTCTAGTCCGCTTGCATGTACTAGGCGACTTCTATTCTGATTCGTACGTGCGACTCTGGGATAATCTGATGGCCCGATTCGATAACCTGAATGTCTGGGGCTATACCCATGTGACCGAGCAGGATAACTATCTGGTCTATCATTTATTGCATCGCATGCGAATCGAATTCGGTAGTCGCTGGGCCGTGCGCTGGTCTGATCAACCGGGCTGGGAATTCTCAGCAAACAGTGAAGACATACAGAAACCAGAAAAGGGAAAGGCTATTGTATGCCCAGAACAGGAAGGGAAAACGCTAGCCTGTACCACTTGCGCCCTGTGCTGGGAAAAAGACAATGTGCAGATAATTTTCAAAACCCATTGACGGGGCTTTTATTTCTGTAGTTTAATCGCGACTAGGCAATACCGCCTATTACTTGGAGACTAGCAAAATGAATGCATTTACTGATTTTGGTTCTGTTCTTACTGATGCGAATGGCACGGTCACTGTCACGCATGACGATATCACGGACGTTTCACTGTTCGCTGATCAGGGTTCAGTGATCAAGGCCCCACTGTTCGATGCTCACGGGAGAGAGTTATCTAACTATTTCGGGCTGGCTAATACTGTTACCGGCGAGTTGCTGGACAGTCCGCCAGTGTCGAAAGGTTATAAAATCGTTGATCATGCGAAGGCCTTTCAAGCCCAAGCGCAAACGATTCTAGGAAACCCCGAACTACCCCATGGCAATTTTACTGTCGTTGATAAAATTATCAGGGGCGGTAGGAAAGCAACCCGGGCTATTTATTTCAACGATCTCACATGGGACATTGACGGCAGGGGTCAAGGTATCACTGCCCGGGCTGATCTGATCAATTCAATTGATATGTCTAGTGCCTTTCAGATATTCGCTGGGGCTTATCGTGAATATTGCGAGAATACGTGTGTGTTTGGCGGTGCTAAAACCTATCACCAGAAACAAAAACACACGCGCAACCTAAGCCCTGAGGCGCTAATTGCGAAGGCTACGCTTTCAATGGCTATGTTCGATCAGCACCGGGAGCAGATGCAAGCTTGGAAGGTTATCGACTTGCACCCGTCTCAATGGGTTGAAATCATGGAGCAGACACTCTGTGCCAACACCGGGAAAGGCCGTGCGCTTGCAAACGATAAGGCCGTGAAGGTTAACGGAAAGCTTTTGGACTATATGGTTCACCGCTTCGAGCAGGAATCTAAGAGTCTGGGCAATACTGCATGGGCAGGCTATAACGCGCTGACTCATTGGGCTACCCATACGGATGAAAGCTTCGAGCGGGTACGTGAAGACGGGACTGTGGTTGAACTGCAAACCAGCCGTAAAGGTTCTAATCGTGATCTGGTCCAGCTGGAACGCAATGAGAAGGTTCGGAAGGTTTTAGATTCTGAACAGTGGTTAGCCTTGGAAGGGGTTGCGGCATGACATTAGATTTATTCACGGTAATTGTTTATCTAGCCGTATTTTCTGGCTGGTTAGGCATAGGCGGCCTGATCGCATGGTGTCTCGGATATCGTGATTAAGCTTTAAAGGTTCCCTCACTTAGCCCCTCATCGCAGGGGCTTTTTTTTGTCCTGAATTTCTGCTATGGTCTGGACTCACTTTTATTAACGGAGACTAATATTATGAATAACCAGCAAATCAACACTATTTCAGCCCTAGAGAATTTCGCCGGGTATCGCTCGGACATTCTAGAAGTGAAGCAAACCAACACGCTGACCAATGGACGGCCTATCATCAAGGTTCGTTATCGGGGCGCAGGCATGAGCCGCTATGAGGTTTTCTTTGAATTGAACGAAAAAGGGAAGCCAGTAAAGGCCAACGGTTATGAGTATATCGGTTGCGTCTTTGATATGTCTTTCAAAGAAGCGACAGAACAGGCCCGGGCATTATGTGCGTTGAGTCATTTATTGGTTGATGAATTAAAACTAGCCAGCGAAGCCGCTTAAACCTTACAAGCCCACTCACAAGGCCCCTCATTGCAGGGGCTTTTTTATGCCTGTTTAATACGTAAATCGACGCTGGTCTGATCCGGGTACCCTAGTACCAGCTGGCTAGTGATCGTCTCATGACGGGCTTGTGAGAGTGTCTGAGAGGGGTGGGGTTATTGAGTAGGCGGTATACATGCTCACAACCAGCCCCGCACGGCCCCTGAATAATCGTCAGCTGGTGACAAGGGGCGGAGAGTTATTACCCCAGCCTATCCCGGCAGAAGAACCCGACAGAATCCATGCCAAGCTCGGTTTGAATCCGATTCGCAGGTTAACTATCCAGAAAAAGCTTGGAAAACAAAGACTTAGCAGGGGCCGGGTATGGGCCACCCCCCCACCTGTACGTTATCGTATACAGCATGTACAACGGATAGGGTTAGGGGGTGTCAAAATATACAGTAAAATATATCTGTACAGATATTGTGCATGGGTGGAATGTAAAATTTGGGGTGTGAGCTAGTCACATAGAAATGTTTGTATGAAAAAACACTTGCGGGAGGCTTAACTTTAAAGTATACTTAAAAGTATATTTTATACTTAAACATATAAACAAAAAGAACCTATAAACAAACTATAAATATAAAAAACCTTTTCAGTTAACCTTTAAAGCTTTAACTATAAAGTACGTTTTACTCATAGATCTTCTTTTGTAAACATCATCTCTTGCATTTATTATACGTAACCAATACAATACCTTACGGGAGGGTTTGTAAAAAGGAATGAACTTTATGCCTTATCGTGATGATAAAGCACACTTTTTTGTACACAAAGACTCAGACTACCTCAAAGAGTTACGTAGACTCTCATCTGTACCGGACTTCCACAGACCCCCCTCAGAACGCTTCTTAAACGCATTCTACGGCTCTCTAACGGACGCTAGCACAGACCCTAGTAGGGTACTACCACACAGTGACTTATTTTACGTGAGAGCGGCTTTAGAGGCTAAATTCCCAGATCGTCTCTTCACCATGCAGGAAATTAAGGAATTAATTTTAGAAATTTATGGTGTTGACTATTGACTTTTTGTAAATCAAATGGATAACGGCAACTTGCGACGCATAATTCTACTTTGGGGAGTGGTCCTTCCGACCTCGGGAGTTGTATGTCTACATAGCTGGTGCAACGCTAGCCGTCGCTTCTCTACAAGGAATACAATGTGTCTATTACAATTGCGGATGACATCAGAGATTGGTCAATTAACGTGCTAGAAGTTTCAAACCCTGACTTACCGGGAGGCATGTCTGCCTGCCCCTTCGCAAGGAAGGCGTGGTTAGATGATCAAGTACGTATTGTTGAATGTGAAGATGTCTTAATGCAGACCATATTGGAGTGTGGACACTTCGACCCAGATCAAGCAAGTCTGGTTATTTGTGCATCTTACAACTTACCAGATGCAACTGAGTTGTACGATTGGACTTCAGCCATGAATGCCTTTGCTTCTAAAGCAGATATTCATGTGATGTCTTTCCATCCTGACTTCGGGGCGGAAGAAGCTGAGTTAGACTTTTTGTACTTAAATGAATGGCAATCCTCTCTGGAGGAACCCTACTGTATGATGTTTATTCAATCGCTGTCTCAAGTCGATGATGCATCATTACTTCTAGAAGATAAGGGTTACTATTCCGTATACCCTGAAGATGAATATCATGAACTTGTAATTGAAAGAAGGAAACGTCGTAATGGCTATGAAACCTCGTAAGATGACCCGCAAGACCACAATGAAGCGTGGCGGTGGTATGACTGAAAAGAAGAAGACTACTAAGATGGCGATGGGAGGAATGACTTCCGGTACCATGCGTCCACAATCTGCTAATGCAGGTGCATCTGTACCTCCAAGCCAGAAGTCTACAACTGGCATGAAGCGTGGTGGCATGGCTAAGAAGACGACCATGATGCGAGGCGGTGCAACCGCTAAAGTTGGCAAGGCCAACGGCGGAATGACCAAAGCGAAGAAGAAGTAATCTAAGTGACTATCGCAAGAGACAGCAGAACACGTTCTGAAATAGTAGCAGTTTCTACGGACGATAGTCCCGTTACTATATACACGTGCCCAGCTAATTGTAAGGCACACATGAACCTGCTGTTTTTTACGAATGCCTCAGCCAATGCCAGTGATGTAAATGTGCAATGGTACAGAGCATCCAAGACCACTTCGTATTTCATCATTGGCGGTAAGAACCTAGCTCAAGGTGAGTTTGTACAGTTTGATGGTGGGGCATTCATTGTTTTAGAACCGGGTGATTACATCACGATAGAAACGACAAATACTGCAGGATCAGGCACACCAGATATGGATGCCTTCTGCACCGTCGAAGAATTCTTCTTACCTGAGCAGTCAGGGGTACGATAACCATGCCAGCTAAAAAGAAAGCCAAGAGTCGAGTTAATGAGGCTGGGAACTACACCAAACCAACCATGCGAAAGAACTTATTCAATAAGATCAAAGCGGGAGGTAAAGGCGGTAAGCCCGGCCAATGGTCAGCACGAAAAGCACAGATGCTTGCCAAAGAATACAAAGCCAAAGGTGGCGGCTACAAATCATGAAGAAGCCCCAGAAAAGCCTAAAGGATTGGACCAAGCAGAAGTGGCGTACCAAGAGTGGCAAGCCTTCGACTCAAGGGCCAAAAGCCACTGGCGAGCGTTACCTGCCAGAGAAAGCAATCAAGAGTCTTTCGGACAAAGAGTATGCCGCTACTACCAGAGCCAAGCGGAAGGCGACTAAGGCTGGCAAGCAAGTCGCCAAGCAACCCAAGAAGATTGCCAAGAAGACAGCAAAGTATAGGTAAGCATGCTTAAAGTATTTGTAGGTTACGATCCAAGAGAGGCTGTTGTATATCATGCATGTTGCCAGTCGATCATTCAGCATGCCAAACAACCTGTTGCGATTATTCCACTTGCATTGAATACCCTACATGAATACAACGAGGTACACAGTGATGGGAGTAATGCATTTATCTACTCTCGTTTTCTTGTACCCTATCTTTGTAACTTTGAAGGGCAGGCTATCTTTATTGATGGCGACATGATCTGCAAAGAAGATATTGCAGGACTATTTGAACACTACAAAGTTGGCTGTGCTGTCCATGTTGCAAAGCATGAATACACAACCAAGCACCCCATTAAATATTTAGGTAATTCCAACGACGACTACCCAAGAAAGAATTGGTCAAGTGTGATGTTGTGGAATTGCAGTCATCCAGCCAACAAGGTACTAACCCCTGAGTTTGTAGAGAAGCAAACAGGGGATTACCTACATCGTTTTAAATGGTTGGATGATGGCATTGTCGGTGAGCTACCCCTTGAGTGGAACTGGCTCGTTGAAGAATACGAACACAATGATGATGCAAAGTTATTGCACTACACCATCGGCGCACCCTGCTTCGGTGAGTATGCAAACTGTGATCACTCAAGCGATTGGTATGAACATTGTGTTGGCATGCTACAAGGAATGGAAAAGTAATGGCCACAACAAAAGATGTTGAGCGTTTATCTTCTGGGCGTTTGAAGTATCGTGGAGAAACCTTCCCCGGATACAACAAGCCGAAGCGGACCCCTGACGGTCCTAAAGCCAAAGCTGTGCTTGCTAAGAAAGATGACCAAGTTAAGTTAGTCCGCTTTGGTGACCCAGATATGAAGAACCGCCCAAGTAACCCGGATGCCCGTAAATCATTCAGGGCACGGCATAAGTGTGATACTGCAAAAGATAAATTCACGGCTCGCTATTGGGCCTGTAAGGACTGGTGATGGCGTTGAAAGCTTCATATTTAAATCCTAAGAGGGACTACACTGAGAAGCAGTTAGCTTTTCTGGAAGCTTTAGGCTCAACAGCCCAAGGCAATATCCGTATGGCAATGCGGGAGGCAGGATACTCCGATAGCACCCATCAGAAAGAAGTCATTAACCTACTTCAAGATGAGATGATTGCTATTGCCAATACGATCTTAGCCACTCACTCTGCACAGGCCGCTTTTGGTCTTGTCGGTGTATTGGATGAACCAACAGCCATGGGTGCTAAGAATGCCATCACAGCCGCTACACAGGTCCTAGACCGTGTCGGTATTGTGAAGAAAGAAAAAGTGGAAGTAAGCACTGATACAGGCGGACTGTTCATCTTACCTCCTAAGAAGGACGATGAGTCTAACTGACGCTGAAAAGCAACAAATCAAGGATGCATTGTTTCCTGATTCGTATGAGATGACTGGACGGGGGAGACCCCGTTTTCTATTAGTCTACGATCAAGATCCTGCCAGTAAGAAAGATAAACGACGCTACAACTTAAACCATGAGGCGTATGGGCATCTATTGCAGGCTATCTACTCAATGCGTGAAGGTGTCTCCTATCGACAGGTAGCGGACTATCTATCCACAAATTGCGGTACTAATGTAACCTACGAATCCTGTCGTCGTGTATTTAGCCAGATTGTAGAGATCTTCCCTGAGTGGGCAGACTACCGGGCACAAGCACACGGTGGTAGCAAAAATAACATCCAATCTAATAATTACAAGGATAAGAAAAAACAAAAAGAGATTAAGCAGAAGTCTACGCTAAAGCGTAAGATTAACTTACTCAAAAAAGAATACGACACGATTGAAAATAAGAATAACCCGGAGCAATCTCCACAAGAAGAAGAGCAGACCTCTATCTTAGAAAATGCTGAGGTCATTGGTGGGGGCAATAATAAGAATGCAGACAATGCCCCCGTTATTTTTCAGCCTAACCCCGGGCCTCAAACTGAATTCTTATCCTCGACAGAACGGGAAGTTTTGTATGGTGGAGCCGCAGGTGGCGGTAAGTCCTACGCATTGATTGCTGACCCAGTTCGTTATTTCAGCAATAAAAACTTTAATGGCATCCTGCTACGTCGTACCAACGATGAATTGCGGGAACTGATCTGGAAGACTCAAGAGTTATACCCCCAAGTCTATAAAGGGGCAAAGTGGTCCGAGCGTAAGTCTCAATGGAACTTCCCTTCAGGGGCAAGGCTCTGGTTAACCTACCTCGATAGAGACGAAGACGTTCTACGTTACCAAGGTCAGGCATTTAGTTGGATTGGCTTTGATGAGTTAACGCAGAACCCTACGCCTTTTGCGTGGGACTACATGCGTTCTCGTCTACGTACAACAGACCCTTCTTTACCTTTGTGTATGCGAGCAACAACCAACCCGGGAGGTCCGGGCCATGGTTGGGTCAAGAAGATGTTTATCGACCCTGCCCCTGCAAATGATGCGTTCTGTGCAAGGGACTTAGAGACCAACGAAGAGCTACGCTACCCAGCAACCCATAAGAAAGCGAATGAGCCACTCTTCTTTAGACGCTTTATTCCTGCAACTCTAAAAGACAATCCGTACCTGTTTGATGAAGGCTCGTACGAAGCCAACCTGCTCTCTCTGCCAGAACAACAAAGACGGCAGTTATTAGAAGGTGACTGGATGATTGCGGAAGGTGCGGCCTTCCCAGAGTTTAGTGCGTACACGCATGTTGTTGAGCCTTTTGATATACCGCACACATGGCGCAGGTTTAGAAGCTGTGACTTTGGATATACCACCTACTCTGCGGTGTTGTGGTTTGCAATTGACCCTGCATACGAAACTTTAATTGTATACAGAGAATTGTACGTCAGTAAGAAGACTGCCCGAGAATTAGCCCGGCTAGTCATGCAAGCTGAAGAAGGCGAGAAGATCAGCTACGGCGTATTGGATAGCTCAACGTGGCATAAGCGTGGTCACACAGGCCCTTCTATTGCAGAAGAGATGATTGCTGAAGGATGTCGTTGGAGACCTGCGGATCGGACTGCAGGTTCTCGTGTGGCAGGTAAGAACAGGTTACACGAAATCCTTCGTTTTGATGAAGAGATTGAAAAGCCCGGGATTATTTTCTTTAACGACTGCAGACAAATCATTGCAGATTTACAGGTCATTCCTTCTGACCCTAAAGGTAGTGATGACATCGATGTTCGCTATGCAAGTGACCACACATACGACGCACTGCGCTATGGAATCATGTCCCGCCCAAGATCAAAAAGTTTATTTGATTTTGAAGAAAGTTTGGATAAAACGGGGTGGCAACCGTTCGATAAAGTATTCGGATACTAATGGATGTATAAATGGCTATTGTAGATAAACCAGAATTTGATCAAGACGAGACTCTGATCCTAGAGGATTCAGATGATCAACAAGAAGACGCAATTTACGGTGGCTTTATTGACATCGTTCGTGAGAAATACAACCGGTCTAAAGATAAGCGGCTTTCCGACGAAGAGCGTTGGCTAAGAGCCTATAAGAATTACAGAGGGGTGTACGATGACACGACGAAGTTCACCGAGACTGAGCGTTCGCAAGTGTTCATTAAGGTCACGAAGACGAAAGTTCTCGCGGCGTACAGTCAAATTATCGATGTTCTCTTTGCCGGTAACAAGTTTCCAATCGGTATTGAGCCGACCCAAATTCCTGAAGGCATTAAAGACACAGTTCATGTTGATGCGGCGGTACCAGACCAACTCCAAGAAATCTACGACGAGCTAAACGTAGGCTATGCAGGGGATAGTACAGAGATCCCTGAAGGTGCTGTCCGTCCGGGGGACATTAACCCGATCAAAGAACAGGTTGCAGGCATTGAAGAAGACCTTAAAGCAGGTCCCGGCAACACACCCACTGCGGCAATCTATGAGCCAGCCCTAGAAGCGGCTAAGTTCATGGAGAAGAAGATCCACGATCAACTCGATGAGTCAGATGCAAGCAAGCATTTACGCTTTGCGGCCTTTGAGATGGCCCTGTTTGGTACTGGTATTATCAAAGGACCTTTTGCTCACGACGTAGAATACCCGAACTGGGATGAAAACGGGGCATACACTCCGATCATGCGGACGATGCCTCGCATTGAAGCGGTGTCTATCTGGAACTTCTACCCTGATTCTGACGCAACCAACATGACCGATTCGGAGTATGTCGTCTACCGGCACAAGATGTCCCGTACTGACATGCGAGAATTGAAGAATCGTCCCTTCTTCCGGGACACTGCAGTTGAGCGGTCTATCGAACAAGGCCCTAATTACAACAATGAATACTGGGAAGATGTCATTGACGACACAAGTTACCGTCAAACTGTCTATCGCTGGGAAGTTTTAGAGTATTGGGGCGTTATTGACCGAGAAACTGCCGAAGATGCAGGTCTGAAGCTCACAAAAGAGCTTAAAAAGTTCGATCAGATCCAAATTAACACTTGGATTTGCGGAGATAACATCTTACGGCTTGTTTTGAACCCATTTAAGCCTACTCGCATCCCATTTTACGCTACACCGTACGAATTAAACCCATATTCCTTCTTTGGAGTCGGTGTTGGCGAGAATATGGAAGATACACAGACTTTAATGAACGGATTTATGCGGATGGCAGTCGATAATGCCATGTTATCCGGTAATTTGATCTTTGAAGTGGATGAAACCTCTTTAGTACCGGGTCAGGACCTCTCTGTCTACCCCGGAAAAGTCTTTCGTCGGCAGGGTGGCGCACCCGGTCAAGCATTATTCTCTACAAAATATCAGAATGTATCCAGTGAGAATATGATGTTGTTCGACAAATCGCGTCAGCTTGCTGATGAATCTACTGGTATCCCGTCGTTCTCTCACGGACAGACAGGTGTCACTGGCGTTGGCCGTACAGCCTCTGGTATTTCCATGCTGATGGGTGCCGCCGCTCAGAACATTAAGACGGTGGTCAAAAATATTGACGACTATCTTCTTGCTCCTTTGGGCAAGGCTATGTTCGCCTTCAACATGCAGTTTGACTACGACAAGAAAGCGAAAGGAGATCTCTCTGTCAGGGCACAGGGTACAGAATCTCTCATGCGGAATGAGATCCGCTCACAGCGTCTGATGCAAATGATGCAGTTAGGAGCAAACCCAGCGTTGGCCCCAATGATTAAGTTTGATTACATCATTCGGGAGATTGCCGCTTCACTCGACTTGGACGAAGACAAGATTATCAACGATCCAAGAGAAGCCGCAGTGCAAGCAATGCTCATGAAAGAATACCAAGCGGAGATGCAAGCACAGCAACCCCAGCAAACACCACAGCAGGGACAAGAGGGCACACCTACCCCAGATAATCCTGCAGGTGTAGGGGCGGGTAACATCGGTCCGGGTAATGCACCTGAACCCGGTGCCCCCGGCTTTTCAGGTAATGCGGGAACACCACCGACTGAGGAACCCCCAGCATAATGTCCCCTGATATCGCAAAGAAACTTTTACCCGTAGTTAATGTCGAGAAACACAAAAATGCTTTATGGGCATATGCCGTAGAGCGCATTGGCTATTTACATCGCCAGTTAGAGATTGCTACTTCGTACGAAGAAGTCAAAGAGCTTCAAGGTGGCCTGAAAGAAATGCGTAAGTTCTTGACGTTAAAAGAAGAAGCCCACCAGAAAGCCAAGGAGACATAAGTGGCCGTTAAAGGTTTAGGGAAAGCATTAGGTGCAGTAAAAGACGAATTTTCAGATAGCGTTGAAAGTTTGGTTAATGCTTTTGGCATTCGTCGGGGACGACCTGAAGGACCTGAATATGTAACTCCTCCAGACCCTTCCCCTGAAGAATTAATGGAAGCACAAAAAGAAGCTTCCAAGCCTGTCTCTGAGGGAGGTTTAGGACTACCTCCTGAGAATACCCCTTTGGATCGTGCCCAAGCGCAGGGCTACAAAATACCTGTATATCATGGTGCTGAAGACGATACGTTACGCTCTGTCGATCCGATGTACGGCAAAGATCCTAGAACTTCAGGCCGAGGATTCTTTGGAGCTATGGACCCTCCTGAAGTAGCAGAAACATATGCTACACCTAGGTCTGGAGAAAAAGGTGTTGTTTTTCCTTTATTGATGCGAGACGACGCATTAGCTTCTGTAAAAGACGCTTCTTCACCCGCAAAAATTGGCCGTGTAGATTTTGGAGGCCAGAATTTTGATGATGCTGAAGATGCTATTCTTACTTTGCCAGACGGTACTGAATTAACTGTAGCAGAGGACTATCGTCTAGGTAGTCTGTCCACCGATGAACTAGTGGACATTGCTAAAGAGTATGACTTAGACGGCATTGAAGCAATTAATATTATCGACAGAGGCCCTAGAACATACCCCGGAACTAGAGAAGCTTTACAAGAAGCTGATTATGGCACTTCTGGTGGTACTGAGGCTATTACTTTTAGCGAGGGACTGCTTCGGGCACCTAACGCCGCATTTAATCCTGCCAAACGAGGTTCTCCAAGCTTAACCGCCGGTCTATCTGGTACGGCAATTGCCCTAGGACTTGTTGCAACCCCTGAAGAAGCCGAAGCCGCCTACATCCCCCTTAAAGCATTTGCCGAAGGCTCAGAAGCCGCTCAGGCATTATTCAAGAAAGCACAGAAGCGTATTGCTGAAGGTGCAGATACTCGTCCTAACGGTGAACTGTACAATGAGATGGGAGTGTACCGCTCTGAGGATGGAGACTTTAAAGTAGACGTTGCAGAACTTCGTGCAAGAGACGTTGAAAAAATGCAGGGACTGCAACAGTTCGCTGAAGATATCGATTTTTATTTATCTACCAATATCAGACGAAAAAAGAAGCTTGAGTATCCAATTACTCGCTACCTGCCCGAAGACTCTCCTATATTTGAAAACTTTCCTGAGTTAAAAGAAGTTAAAGTTAGCCTTCGCCCCCAACCTAAAAATTCTAATTATTTAGGTGAGTATAATCCAAATACAAAAGAAGTCATTGTTTACGCAGACAATGATCCTACAATCGACTATTCTCAATTTGAAGACGAACGAGCTAAAAAAATTCTCAACTCGTTTAACACGCTCTTTCACGAATTCCAGCACTACATTCAAGATGTAAAAAAAGCGGCCAATACGGGCTACAACACAGTTGCGTCGCTAGTAGCTACTAGAGGATTTAGAGAAGACTACAAAGACGCTGTTGACGCTTTAAAAACTATGCAACCCGGAGACATAGGATACGATCAGTTTAAAAATAAAGTTGATTCTGTTTTTGGAATGGTGCAAAAGTCCCTTTCTGCAAAACCAAAGTCTAAAGATGCACCTTCCCCTAGAGACGAGTTTCTTGCCGCTGATTTTGATGAAAAGCTAAAGAAGGTTGAAGATGTATTTAACACCTTTGAAAAGGGAAGTACAGATACAGATGAACTTATACAGTCTAGCCAGTTAGGCCACAACATTTACATCCGAGAGTTAGGTGAAGCTGAAGCTCGTTCTACCGGACTTAAAGCATTAATACCTGAAGGATCTGACCGGAAGGCTATCGGGGTTTTTTATCCTACGTCTGACGGAAAACAGATTGCTCTCAGAGCAGAAGATGTTTCTTTATATAATCAATTAGACCCTTCTCATGTTCTAGTCCGGGGCGTTCCTGCCTACGAAGATTTTACTGACATGGGAAAACTATACTTCCCAGAATCTGTTATGGGCCAAGAAGCATTAGAGCCTGAAATTGTTAAACAAGCTAAGAAAAGAAGCGGAGATGGTGGAAAGGGTACTGCCGCTGTCGTAGCAGGAGGTACAGCCGCAGGGTTAGCATCTCCTCCCTCAGAGGCTTTTGTTGAGGGAGTAGGGGAAGCTACCGGGCTATTTGAAGACGGCTCTCCTACGCCTTCTCTGTTCGACGTAGAGGGTGTTTCTGATGAGTTAGGTATCACCAATACATTTTTGCTTGACTTATTAGTTCCACGGACTAAACCGTATGATTTGATCTCCAATATTCCCGGTGTGGGCGAAACCATGATGGCCGCAGATGTCGCTCAAGGTTTGGGTAGCCCAGATGCAGAAACTCCAGATGAATTCACAGATACTCCAAGAGATGTCGCAGGTATGCGTCAAGGTGGCGGTATCGAAACAGAAGCAGGACTAGAAATGGAAGAAAAAAATCCGAATAAGCCAATCCCTAAAAAGGCAGACATCAACAAGGATGGAGAGATCCAAGGATGGGAAAAGGCACGACACGAAGCCATCCAAGAGACCGAAAAGAAAACTCAGATGGCGATGGGAGGCATGATGGGCATGATGGCAGATCCGTTTGCACCGTTTCAAGTCACCGTAGACATCGACGAAGAGTCAGGCAACGAAGTGCCTGCAGGTTCTAAAGAAGAAGAAGTCCGTGATGACATTCCTGCTATGTTATCTGAAGGTGAATACGTCGTTCCTGCTGATGTTGTTCGCTACCACGGCTTAAAAACTTTTGAAGAATTACGGTGCGAAGCAAAGCATGCGTTAGGCTTGATGGCTATGCATGATCGCATTTCCTATGTAGATGATGATACGAAAGAGCCTGTCGATTACGACATTGAAGAGAAAGACCTTCCTAAAGTTGAAAAGGCTGAAGTAGAAGTAGTCGAGGCGGCAGAAGGTACTGATGTACAGCCTGCAACTGACCCAACAACTTTCTACCAACTCCAGTATAAGACTGACCCTGTAACTGGCCAAGTGCGCATCGTTTATGTCGATCCAATGACTGGCCAAGAAGTTAAAGAAGAAGAATACGAACAGGAACGTGCTTCTCGCTTTGCTCCCCAGACTGTACTTCAACGTGAAGGTTTGATGGGTACCGAAGAGGAAGAGGCTGAGGAAGAAGAATGCCCTGAAGGATACGTTAAAGATCCTGAAACAGGGGTGTGCACTCCTCAGACAATTATTGAAGGTAGACAGTTTGTTGATACAGGCGGTGATGGCCCCGACAATGACGAAGGTCCTAGCACGGACCCTAGTCAGGGCATGTCTCAAGACGAAATAAATGCCGCTTTGGGTGCGGCAGTCGGATACGATCCAATTTCTGCTCCTGAAATTCCGGGTACATTAGGTTTGGTAGCTAAAGCTATAGAATTTGGTGTGAACGGAATTAAACAATACAACGCAATGAATGCAGTCCGTAAAGGTGAAAACTTAGGAGTAACTCCTTCAGGTGAGTATGGAGGATGGCGTAGCAACTTAGGTCCAAATGCAACAGCCGCTGTAGCCGCAACTGAAAATGCGGCGGCGGATGTCGCCTCTGGCAAAACCGGCCTTCAAGGCTCTCAGTTTGGATCTGTTGCTGAAGCAAATACCGTTGCCAATAGTGGCTGGGGTTCCGACGCACACTTTGATGCTATTGATAATCAGTTCGGCGGACTTTCTGAAACTCGTGGCGGCGGTACAGCCACTCCTGAAACTGGACCTACATCTGGTACTTCGCCCGGAAGACCCGGCGGAGAAGCAGGAGAACGTGATGGATCTGACTCTACCGGATCAGAATCTACTGGGGGAAGTAATCCCGCAGGAGACGTAGACAGCGGTCCGGGCAGTGGCTTTGGGTATGCTAAAGGCGGTATGCCAACTCGCAAAGTTAAGCCCCGTGTGGCAATGATGAACTATAAAGGAAACAAATAACATGGCACGTACTGAAGAACAAATGAAAAGTGAAATGACCGGCATGGCCGCACCTGAACCTGATATGCCAATGGAAGGTGGTATGGATGAGCCTAGTTCATTAACTGTAGATTCTATGGTCTCTAACTTCAATGCAATGGACCCCCAATTACAGGAAGCGATTAAGCCTCTGTTTTCTGGTGACGGTGTGATTGCAATGAACGAGCTACTGGGTGAACCCCTCGTGTCAGGTTTCGTTTCTCAGATTGATATGGATTCTCCAGAAGAGCCTGCCGCTCCAGCACCTGCACCTGCAACTCCTGCTACACCACAAGAAGGCATGATGGCCCCTGAAGCTACACCGATGGCAAAGGGCGGAATGTTGAATTCTCAAATGCAGGATATGGTCCGTCAAGGCATGTCCCCACAACAGATTCGCAATAAGTTGCGATAAGGCACTGCGCCTCTAAAGCAGACACATGGGCCACCCTCAACAGGCCCCCAGCTAAAAGGATAACCCAATGGCTAAATATAAGCGTAGAAATGACGATGATGTCGAAACTAATGCAACCGCTGAAAACTCAAATGCACAAGCTACTGCAGAAACTTCAGGATCTGAAGAAGAAACTTTTAAAAAGCGTTATGGCGATTTACGCCGCTATATGCAACAAACTGTCGAAGCTAAAGACAGGGAACTAGAAGATTTAAAACGGCTCGTCCAAGAGAAAGAAAAGGAAGAGTTTACCCTTCCAACATCGGAAGAAGAGATTGAAGAGTGGGCCAGTAAGTACCCACAGGTTGCTAAGATTGTCGATTCAATTGCACAGAAACGTGCCCGTGAAGCTTCACATGAAGTTGAGCAGAGCATGTCAGATCTCCGCAAGATGAAGACACAGCTAGAACGAGAGAAAGCAGAGCATGAGCTAAAACGCCTGCACCCTGACTTTGATCAAATCCGTTCTACAAAGCAATTCCACGATTGGGTTGGTCAACAGCCATCCTATTTACAGGATGCCCTGTATAAAAATGAGAATGACGCCATTGCCGCCGCACGGGCGATTGACCTGTACAAAGCGGACATGGGAATGATTGCTGAAAAGCGTTCTGATTCTGAATTGAAGAAAGAAGCCGCTAAAGCAGTTAAGAAAGGATCTTCCTCTTCACCCTCAGCACGGCCTGCTGGAGAGTGGAGTGAAAGCCGTGTTGCTTCGTTGAAACCACATGAGTATGAGAAGCATGAGGAAGCAATTATTGAAGCAATGCAAGCTGGTAAGTTCGTGTACGACATGACAGCCGGTGCAAGATAAATAAAAGTGTTGACTTTTTTAAATAAATACATACACCTTTATTTATTCTCATAATGCGGCCCCTACTCTAGGACAACCCGCAATAATAACAAGATTACAACCGTGTCAAGAACACCTTGCCTGTAATAAGCCGCTTCTTTATTTTACTTTGGCCGGTAGAATAAAATAAGCCACCTTATGAATGCAAGCCTCTGAAAGCGGTCAGACGTAATCTATTTAAATATAGACACATGCCTGACTAGGAGGTAACTACCATGGCATTTCAAACCGCCGCTGGTTACGGGAATCTACCAAACGGTAATTTTAGTCCTGTAATTTACAGCCAAAAAGTTCAGAAGGCTTTCCGTAAGTCTTCAATCGTAGAAGCAGTCACTAACTCAGACTACTTCGGTGAGATCGCTAACTATGGCGACTCAGTTCGTATCATCAAAGAGCCAGAAATCACAGTTAAAGAATATGCTCGTGGCGTACAGATTACACCACAAGATATCGACGACGAAGATTTCACGCTTGTTGTTGATCAAGCTCACTACTTTGCTTTCAAGATGGACGACATCGAAGAAGCACACAGCCACGTAAACTTCATGGATCTGGCAACAGATCGTGCAGGTTATCGTCTCCGTGACCAGTATGACCAAGAAGTTCTTGGCTATCTGTCTGGTTACACTCAGTCTGCGATCAACGCCGCCGCTGATACTGCAAACACTACAGTATCTGGTTCTAAGGCTGTTGACACTGCTGGTTCTGACGAACTGCTTGCTACTATGAAGTTGTTCAAAGCTGACTTCGGTAACATCACTACATCTGATACAGATGACGACGATTACGCAATTCCTGTTGCGGCACGTTTGCCGGGTGCGTCTACGCTCCCAACAGCAACTGCTTCACCTTTGCAGGTTATTGCTCGTATGGCTCGTTTGTTGGATCAGCAGTTTGTTGATACTGAAGGACGTTGGTTGGTCATTGACCCAGTATTCATGGAAATCTTGAAGGACGAAGATTCGCGTCTTCTCAATTCAGACTTCGGTGGTGCAGGTCTCCAGAATGGCTTGACCGTGAACAATCTGCATGGCTTCCGTGTATATGTTTCTAACAACCTGCCTAAGTTGGGTACTGGTGCTGGTACTACAGGTACTGCAAACCAGAAAGCCAATGCTGGTGTGATTGTTGCTGGTCATGACTCTGCCGTTGCTACTGCACAGCAGATCTCTAAGACTGAAACATACCGTGATCCAGATTCATTCGCTGACATCGTCCGTGGTATGAACCTGTATGGCCGTAAGATTCTTCGTCCAGAAGCTGTCGCTACTGCCCTTTACAACGCCGCTTAATAGGAGGATATTCTCATGGCTATACTTGACTTGACTGCATCCTCTACTCTAGGCGTAGGGGCTAACTCGATTGCGGCTTTACCATCAGCACAATCTACTGGTCATCCAATGCGGTTGATCGAAGGTGTCGTAGACTTTGCTCGTCTTTCTAACGCTGGAAACACTATCGCTAGTGGCGACGTATTCCAAGCATTGGAAATTCCTGCAGGGACTATGGTTCTGTTTGCTGGTGCTGAAGTTGAAACTGCAGTAAACGGTACAACTCCACTCGTTGACATCGGCTTTGCGGCTGGTGACACAATCATCGATGGTGGTGATGTTTCTTCTGCTGGATTCTTGGCCGCTGGTACTAACGGTGGACCTAACGATTCAGACGCTGGAACATTCACGCAGTTTGTATCTACAACTGATACGATTGACGTAACACTGTCAGTTACAGGTAACCCAACTGCTGGTGTTATCCGTGTCTACGCATGTGTTGTTGATTGTAACAGTGCAGGTTCTGCGGAAGGTACCGAAGTAGATCGTGACCAATTGGCCTAATCAGCCAACACAGGAAGGGGGCGAAAGCCCCCGACCTTTAATTTGTAAATACTCTGTTCCGGGCTATACCCACTTTCAACTTGATATCACTGATCTTGAGTATGGCCCAGACGCAGATGCTCGACGAGACCCAAGTATCGTTGAAGCAATCCATGCAAAAATTGCATCCGAAGGACTAAGGTGGCCTGTCATCGTTAAGAAAGGTGATAGAACGCCTTATTCTTGTTATATAGGCAACAATCGTGTTGCATACGCTGTCACTCATGGATATAACAGTATTACTGCAATTGAAGTAGCTACCTCAGTAGATAAACTTCACATTATGCAGTATTGCAAAAGAATTGATGAACATGGATTTGATAGCGAATAACGAAGTCCCTGACTTCCCATCTCAATTAATACATATAGATGATATTTATTGGAAGCTCGACGTAGCGTCTGAGATGGACCCCAAATTCCAAAAAGCATTGCACACATCCCTTGCTGAAAACGGGATGGAATGGCCGATCATTATTTGGCCAATTGATCATTACGCAGTGAACGGGGATTTTCCGAATCCTAAGTTTGCAGATGAATTGAAAGAACGAGCCAAGCCTTACGTATGCGGTACAGGAAGTAATCGCTGTAAGTTTGCAAACACAAAAGGTTATGATCGTATTTCTGCAATCATCATGACTACCCAAGATGAAATCAAGACAATCCGTAAAACGACTGTCATGCGATACCATAAGGATTTTTAAGAGTGGCCACATACTTAGCAATTACAAATGAGTTGCTTCGTCGTTTGAATGAAGTCACAGTTGCACAGGATGACTTTCTTAACGTACGAAACATTCAAGCTCTCGCTAAAGATGCCGTCAATGCCTCAATCAGAGGCATTTTGCAATCTGCACAGGAGTGGCCATTCACGCTTACAACTTATACAGAGACGCTGGTTGTAGGTACACAAGAGTATGATTTTCAAGCAGATATGTCTTCTGTAGATTGGGAATCGTTCTACCTTAAAAGATTAACTTCTGCAAATAACTATCCAACACAGTTAGATGTTTTATCGTACGCAGAATACTTAGATCGTTTCAGGGCAGAAGACGATGTGGGAGGCACAGGTGCCTATGCCGCACCTATTCGTGTGTACCAGACACAGGAAACTAAGTATGGCCTTAGCCCAATCCCTGATGAGACATACGAATTAGAATACAAGTATTGGTCATTTCCTGCAGATCTAACTGCTTTTGACGATACTCCTGTTATCCCTGACCGCTTTAGACATGTGATTATTGATGGTGCTATGGCGTACATGATGCGTTTTAGATCTAACGAACAGAGTGCCATGATCCATCAGAATAACTATAGTGATGGGATTGGTATGATGCGCCGTTTGTTGCTGGATGATCCGATTGACGTACGCTCTACCTATATCCTACCTAACTTTTATCAACGGGTGGTTAGCCGCTAATGGCTGATAATCTTGAGATATTCAAAGTCTATTGTGAGGGTGGCCTTAACACCAACCGTGACCTGCTGTCTCAGGGTGAACAACAACCCGGTAGTGCGAC
>Ga0209953_1000050_pt1 | contig 47965 bp, 80 predicted proteins | sample SalPonred_H2O_MG_FD_185713 | JGI IMG/M metagenome (GOLD analysis project Ga0209953, IMG submission 185713) | Salt pond water microbial communities from South San Francisco under conditions of wetland restoration - Salt Pond MetaG... | ecosystem: Environmental > Aquatic > Non-marine Saline and...
AACTCGTCAGCACGAATCTGTCCGTTGTGCGTATTGTCACCCGCAACGCCTAATGTCTGTTTTGATTCTGTTTCGGACAGCTTCTTAGCCATTATCTCAAGCCTTTAGCGTTGCTATAAACGAGTTGGAGTTTGGGTTTCTGGTAGCTACCGAGCATCAAATCAGTCAAGGCCCATACAAGAGCGTCTAAGCGGTCAGGAGAACCTATGCTACCAAGCGGCTCCCAAGTACGCTGTTGAGTTTCGAGTTCGTGGAGGTTGTGTCCGTCTTCAGGATTTCTTACGTGATGGACAAGATTACGTTCGTATAATGCAGAAATAGGTTCAGCCCTAGCAAACTTACCTCTTGATGCGTGTACCAGTTTGATAGGAACTGTCTCATCTTCTACCTCAAGTGTTCTGCGTACCATGTCACCACCCTGATTCCTTTCAGCTACAATACGGTCAGCTTGATAGAGGTGGTAAAGTTCAATAGCCTTAGAAGCCCAACCTTGAGGGCTAAGTCTGTCTGTGTAATCACCTAAGACGTAGCCCTTGCCGTTGACATCTACACCAGCAACAATAATACCAGTCATGTCTGATTCTTTGTTGGCAGTAACAGCAGGGTCGATAGAAACTACAATACGGTTAAGTTGGGGAAGGTCTTTACGATCAAGCTGTGCCTTATCAAGCATGTCAGTGGTCCACAGAGCGCCTTCAGCTTCCTCCATGACCTCAGCGTAGAGTTCCTGTCTACCTAGTCTAGTGCCTTCATACTGATCCTTAACAGCCTTCAGGTAGGTGTCTGCAAGGTTAGCAGCGTTATCGAAGGTAGAGCCAGTAGTAACGTGGGTAGACGGGTCTTTGGTCATTTGACGTACTAGCTTGGTGGGCTTAGGAGTAGTAGTAACACATACTTTAGGGTGCTTACCTAGACGAAGACAGAACTGAAGCATGTCCCAAGTGTCAATGTCTTTGTTCCAAGCAGCAAGCTCATCACACCAAGCAGCAGAGAACTGAGGGCCACGGAGACGTTCAGGTTCTTCAGCCGAATAGAATTCTACCTTAGCACCATTAGCCCATGTGAGGGTACGCTTGGTAGGAGACCACTCAGGGTAACCCATCTCTTTGCCTTTGTGGGTCTTATCACCACTCCAGCAAACACTGAGGAACCCTGATTCGCCTTTTACCATAACCCGTTCAATGTCAGAGTTGGTAGCAGCTACAGCAGCAATACGCTTGTGGCCCTTCTTGACCTGCTCTCGGACCCACTCAACACCAGCCCTAGTCTTACCAAAACCACGACCAGCATTGATGAACCAAGTATTCCAATCACCTTTAGGTTCTACCTGTTCAGGTCTAGCCCAGAAACTCCAGTCGTGATGTAGAGACTCTAGTTGTTTGGGGCTTAGTTGGCTTAGGGCTTCTTTAACCTGATCGTCGGGTAGCTCACGTAGAGCTTGTGCGTTAAAGACTTGAGGCTTCTGTCGGGTTGTTGCAAATGCTTCCATCAGTCTTCATCAGTATTCTTACCCAAGGCTCTCATCAGTGCCTCAACCGCAGATTCTTCTTCTTCTGCATCAGTACTCACTTCACGGGTTTCCTCTACAGTCTTAGGTGTCCAACCACCTTGAGTACGCAACCAGAGTTCTTGAGACTTGAAAGTGACAGGCTCAGTAGGGTCTCCATCAATAGCCTGATTAGCTACCTTGTTACCAATCTTCCGAGTGATGTCATTCTTAGGACCATACCAGTCTTCAGAGTAATACTTGTAAAAGCTGTTGGTAGTACGAGGTGCCCAAGCATAGGATTGAATTTCAGCCATAGTATCCTTAAGCGTCAGACCAGCAGCCGAACACTCACGGACCTTCTTACCGATCTCGCTATTGTAATGTAGCTTATTAGGCTGTGTCATGGGATACTCTCGATTTAAGAAGGTTCTCCACTAAGACTCAAAGCTGTCAGGCTGTGAGAAGCTCTCTGAAGCGAGTCTTAAGTGGAGAAACTGGGGAGTGATACTAAATACCACTGCAACTAATGTGGGGAGAATCTATAAGCAGACTACTTAAGTGATTACTCAAGATATGATTATCATCATCCACAACCAACAAAAGCGGGTAGCGCAGCTTACTTTAAGTGAGGACTTGAGTCATCAACTACAACAATATTAATATTCTGTTCAGTTGGTAGCTCAAGTGAGTACTTAAGTTATTACTGTAGTATGTGAATCATAATCTAAGTAACAAGTCTTAAGTTCTCTACTATAGTTCTCACTTAAAGCTCTCACTTAAGTATAGTGATTCTGACTAGTGATTATTATTACTCTCTAGCTCTCACTTTAAGTAAGGGACTCTAGTAGTTCTTGACCCCCTTACTGTATTATAACTACTTTTTCAAGATTTTTATTCAGGTTTGTAACAAATTGTGATTAACTTTTTTCTATGTAGTTGGAATCTAACGATTCTTTTTTCAGCCAATTCTCACAAAATGTTACACTTTTAGAGGCTTTTGTAACAATCCGTGAGTGCTAACGCACCTGTGATCCACTTCTAGTCCCCTCTCCTATGGTTACGCGTTTACTGCCCGATTGTGTGCGGTGTCTCTACAAGATTCTTTTTCTTTCGGATTCTGGGGGCGTTACCCCTGTGCCGAATCTGCAACACTCAGAATCTCTAGGGTCCCATCCTTGAGTCAACCCCTTGACACTCACTTGTGAATGATTCTTACAGGTCTGTAACAATTCGTGATCGACCCCTTGACATTCCCCGAAGGCTCAATCACTGGCAGCGAATCAGTAGGTGTGATCACAAAACACATGCAAAGAACAGAATGTGATCACAAATAGTGGGGAGAACAAAAGGTAAACGCTATTAGTGACTTAAAGGTTACACTTAAAGAAATATCTGCTAGATTCCCGAGAAAAAACTTGACACGAGGTGATTCGATTCGCAGCACCCCAAGTGTTACAATATAACATAACATGTAGCAAATACATATGTGCAACAACGAACACAAAGTAGAATAACAGATTGACTCCTCTACATAAATGCACATAGCCCTTAGAGGCGATATAAGGCCCACTGAATGCGTATAGCGTCCGGCAGGTAGGCCCATAGGTAAAACCCCCGCAAAGCTACTCACGGGGGCTTGTACTTAGCGCATGGCTATCTGGAAAACTAGTGCACGTCGGGCAAGTCCGTTCCTAGATAGTAAACGGAAAAAGAGTGCTTTGCGGCAAAGCTTAAGGACTCTTCCAAGCCGTAAAAGATTCCGAAGTGTTCACCGTTGCTTGCCGTTAGTTTAAACCCGGCAGGCGTCTTGGATAGATATAGAATCGAGTCCATTGTATTACCCCTTCACCAATTGCTTGGCCTTAGCCTTGCTAGTACCGTGCGCGACGATTGCAACCGACTTACCTTTAACGCTAGCGCCACCGCATAACTTGCAAGCTTCACATGTTACGCGCTTCCCTGCCTCTTCACTAGCCGGGCATAAGACTTCCCGCGCTGCTATAAGGTCCGCTTTATCGGCCATGACTCTGAAGGTACGTTCACCACGATTCCACGCCTCTTGCGCTTGCGCCTTAGAATCCGCGCTAGTCATGATGGACTCGGGCAGAGGATTGATTGCGCCATGCGTATAAGCGGTATGCCCTTGTGCGCGTGATATTAAAGATTCCCATATGTAATTCGGAACCGCCGCCGGGTCGCCATACGTGCCGAGTCGTACCATGCGCCCAAACCCTAGTGCAGCAATTGCCTTGTGCCCCTGGACTCGTTCATACGCGCCGCGCTTATACGCCTTATACTTTCCAAGGGGGCCGTGCGCCAAGGTGACATAACACGTGCGATTCTTGGCCTGCCCCTTGTCACCGTCATGCGATTCACCACGGTGCGGGCAATTGCCACAAATAGCAGAATCTTGCCCGGTACGACTCGCCGTTATCGGATCAATATCAGCGTGCAATATATAAGTTTGAACCATATCGCCCGTTTTGCGGTTACTTGAACCCGTTTGGACTAGCACGACAATGTTTTGACTATCTATAAGTGAAGGGCCTTCATACGCGATATATGTTTGATTCTTTGCCATGATTAGAATTCCCCTTCCAACGTTTGCGCCCATTTGGGCAATTGCAATGTGACATTTCTTGCGGATTCGATTCTATGCATTTCCCGGCGCATTTCCCGAATGCATTCTTGCGGGCCGAATCCGTCGCTTGCGCGCGTATACACTATATTGTCACAAATCTTTTCGAATTTCTCTTGAACCGTAGCCATTTCCAAACCCTCTCAATTGGCGTTCACAAGCACCTCTTTAAAGAAGATTCGCCACGAGTCAACCCTTACAACCTATAGGTGCATAATTATTTGTGGCTATACTTTAAGGCGAACTGGCAGAACCTATGCATTAAACGCATACCTGCTATTACTTGACTCCTTACTCTTTCTATGTGGCAAGTTTTAAGACAAGAAACGAATCAATGGGACTCGCCTATAGGTAGATTCCCTTTACGGTTGTGTCGCTGATACCGATTCAACCCATAGGAGAGTCGTATGCAGAATCTTGAATACATCTTATGCGCGAGTCAATCTGGGCGATTCAACCTAGGGTTGATTCAACCTATGGGCGAGTGGCACAACTTTGAGGCGAGACCCCCATCAGTGGAAAATGACCCCACCGTGGGAAAATGAGTCCAAAACCCCACCAGTGGAAATTGATTCGACTTGACCCCACCAGTGGAAATTGATTCGACTTGACCCCGCCGTGGGAATTTGGTAGAAACAGAATCAACGGAACACAAGAGGAGAGAAAAGATGAACATCGACAGAGCAAAAGAGATGCTGACCGATCTTGGTAATGTTTATGTAGCTGCACTGGCAGAGCGTGGCTATAAGGTAGAAGAAGATGCACCTATATTCAATGGTCTTGCAGCTTACTATATGCTGGACATGAAGGGTGAGTTTGAAGAGCTTGATGAGAGTGTTGACAAGATCGTACGAATCATATATGAAGAAGTTGTAGAGAAACTCGAAGAGATTGGAAAGCAAGATGACTGAACTTCGTGATGACCATGGTTTCCGCATCGTGCCTAAGACCACCAAGATCAATGGCTACACGATTGAGCCTGTGACTTTTGACAGTGGTCGTGCCGTTTATGACGTTTACCTTGGTCACATCTTCCGTGAGACTTTCAACAGCATGGAAGACGCCAAGACCTACATCCACCAGCCCAGGTTCTAAGGAGAAACCCTAAGATGAAAAACGTGTTCAAGCATATCTTTGAGATTCAATATGACGTTAAGACCCTGATCTGTCGTGCAGAAACGTACCGTGATGGCGCAGAGCGTGGCCTGTACGTCAATACGCCGGAAGATGATGAAACCCTCAGCAAGACACAACAAGTTGAGAGCTTGATGTCTTACCTGATTGACGCAAAGCATGACATTGATCGCCTGCGGGATGACATGAAGGCAGTACATCAGGAACTGGTTGACCTTGTCGATACGGTAGAGTATGAAGCTGTAGCTGAGAAGATTCGATAACACCCCCACGATGGGAATTAGGAGGCCTGAGATGGAATACCACGTGAACAACGAGAACAAGCTGAGTGTCGGTGATTTTTTGGCTGATGCTGCTGGCAATAAGTACGTCGTCCGAGACACTAAATGGGACAACACGCATTCCCAGTACTCTAGCAAAGTTCTGGCTGAGTGCTACGCTGGCCCCAACGTGGGAAAGAGCAGATGGGTGGATCACTATCTTGCAACACAGTATAAGGAGAAGCGAAATGATTGACACAGACACAAACGGGCGTAAATCCCAAGAGCCTAAGCCAGAACTTAAAGTAGAGAGACTTGAGGGTATCCTCGGGCCATGTTGGAAAGTGACATATCACTGGGAATTTGGTGGCCGTAAGTTTTCATACGGTTCTGGTGAGATATACGCCCCGGAAGAGCAGCACTTCGAGGAAGTCAGACAGGCTGTGCATGAGGTTGTAGACACTGTCATAAGGGGTCTGTGTGCTACTGTGGAGATGTTCAACAGCGGCAGTGATGAGTGGCTTGTTAAGGTCATAAAAAGATCTCCAGAAGGTTTATATGTAGAGACCCTGAAAAGTTTTCTAGACTTTGGCGAAGCTGTTGCGTATATCAAAGACGTGAAGTATGTTAAGATCAACCCAACACGATGAGGAGAGAATCACTGATGGAATTTTATGTAGTATTCGAGATGGCTAAAGACCAGGACATTATGGTAGCTGTGTTCTTGGACAGTTTCCACGCGAAAGATTTTGTAGACGCTCGGCAAGAAACCCGCTATGTTGTACCTATCCCTGCTATCGAACAGACAATTGTTGACTGGTACAATTTCCGAGAAAAAGCTAATCAGACTATTGAGGCCAAAGGCCGACGTCCTTCGGACTATTGACACCCCGGCTGAAACACACTAAGTTAGAATCAATCACAGAGGAGAGAAACTAAATGGCTGACAATCGTATCTACATGATTGATGAGGATGACTACGAGTACGAGGTGGACATTGACTTGCTGGACGAGGTAGGTTATCTTGCTGGTGTGTATACTGAGGGTCCGAGGATTGGTGAAGAGTTTATCCTTGACACTGACCAAGAGTTCAATGCTGTGGAGAAATATAAAGAGGAGCTAGAAGATGACTTTTGAAGAGTGGTGGGATAGGACTATCGGCAAGAACCTCACAGATGAGCATGAGTTTCAAGCTGCTCGAAGGTCTCTTACTTACAAGGCAATGAAACGTGCATACGAGGCTGGGAAAGAAAATGCTTGACTTCCTTGACGAATCAGAATGCACATACATCATACAGTATCTTAAAGAGGCCACAGGCCGACGCGATATATCACTAGGGAAAAGGAGTTAAGATATGAAAGTCTGGGTAATAACTGACCAACATAACCAGTTTGTTGCTGTCTCTGGGGACTACCAAGAGGCTATGGATATGGCTGGAGAGTTGGAGAAGTCTGGGGAGTATCCTCTTGACAGTCTGTACGTTGATGAATACTCTCTGTAACACAAGCAAAGGAGAATCACTATGACACCTCAAGAAGTCCAAAACACACTGAATGCTATCGGGTATCACAAAGAGTTTACTGTCGTGTTTACCAAGAAGGATGGCACACAACGTAAGATCACTGGGTACATGGAGCAACCCACTGGTGAACCGAAACAGTCTGTAGCTGTCCCTGTAGTCACTGAAGAGGGCTGGAAGAGCTTCCGTCTTGACAGTGTTCTCGAGCTAGTGCCTAGCGAACCAGTGAGTATCACTATGTGAGTCTACCAGAGAGGGGCTCTTTTTTGTGGGCCTTTCCGTGGTACACTTACCGTACCAACAACCTGACTTTTGGAGACAATATGAAAACTTCTATTCTCGTAGCAGCCATGTTCGCAGCAACCACAGCAGTCGCAGGAGATGATGACAGTGGTAAATTTAGTGGTGTCGGAGGCAACTTCGGTGGTTCTGTAAGCTCATTCTCGAAGTCTGGTGGCGTGTCTGTCACTGGCGGCATGGGAGGTAGCGGACGGTCCTTCATACGCAATGAGAGCGGCTCTGGTCAGTTCTCAGGGGCATCTGTAAACTGGGACTCTAATGTGAGCAAAGGTGGTGAAGAAATGACCAAACAAACAGACACAAGCGCAGAGGCGGTGGAGCGACTGAGAGAAATCTTGAGTTACGGCCTGCCATCTCATGTTGAAATACAAACAGGCGAAGGCACTTCTTCTCCGAACGCTGTTTTTGCCGATGCCGATTTTAAGGTGGGCGACGGTGTTTGTGGGCTTCACGCATCTGGCAGACAAGCAAACGAGCCGTGCATACCGTATATCCGAGCAGACGCCTTGGTACACGCTTTAGCCGAGCGCGACCGCTACAAGGCCCTAATCGAAAAGGAACAGACCGGTGAATAATGATAACCTAATAGTGCCGCTACAAGAAATCTTAAAAGCTAAACAACGAGAACTGGATGATAAAGAGTGGGAAGGCCATGCACCAGAGGCTCTACAAGCATTGATCCTTGAGATACAAAACCTCAAGTTTCTCGACGAGCAAGGTGACGCATGGTATCCGCTGTTCTGATAATGGAGAGACACGAGGAGTGATGACGTGACGTATATCGTAATTAAGGACACAGTAGAGCATGGGGATGGTAGCGCAACATACAGCTTTGATCTAAGTGATGGTGCAAGAGATGATCTGGCGAACATTGGCTTAGAGTTTGTGTTGTATTGTGCAGCTACTAGGATTGACACACAGGATGCTTTTAAACTGATCTTGCAGTCTGCTAAGAAACAACCTGACGGTCCTATGAGTAACCCCGGTGATAAAGACTATGAGGTATAACATTGAGTGATGATCAAACAGAATACCTAATGAAAGCAGCGAGTCTACTAGCTTCTCGCTACAAGGACACACAAGAGTACCAAGACTTGTATCAAGAAGGTTTCTTGGCAGGTTGGGAAGCCTTGAGTGATGGTGCTGACATGCCTATTGCTATCGGTGCAATGCGAAGGGCTATGAACGACTACATGAACATCAGTCTGAAGCCTGTAAGTATCCCTGTGAGCGGGGACGTGAGAGCCTTCCTGAAGCGCCTTAAGGATGCTGATGGTAGTGAGCCTCAAGGAAGCACTGAAACGGCACTGTGGGCAGCTCTCACAGGCTCTACGGAGGGAATACAGCCCAATACTCTAGGGACTGAGCGTGGGGTTGAGGAGAAACTAATAGAAAAAGACCTATACGAACACCTTCTTCGTATGTCTTGGCTGTACCTTAACCCTGAGGAAGCTACCGTAATGTATCTTATTTTTGTGGAGGACTATAACCAAGAAGAGGTGGCAGAGGAACTAGAGTTGGGCCAAGCGTCTGTGTCTAGGTACTTGAAGAAAGGACTAACAAAGTTGAAGAAAACACTTGACGAGAGTCTAGAAGTGGATTGACATGTTGACAAAACAGACAGAAACATTTAGCTATGGGAGTATGACACAGAATCAGAACCAGATAGTCGTACTTGAGATGCCTTGGAACAGGCTGCACCGAGAGATACAGTCTCTTGAGGTTGACGCTAAGAACAAGGCTGCACAGATCGGTGAGATGCTGATACGGGAGAAGAAGGAGGCAGGACACGGCAACTGGATCAAGTGGGTTGAGGACAACTGTGATTTTAGCTACGACACAGCCAAAGATTACACACGTGTAGCTAAGGCAAAAAGGGAGCGTGCTCCCGATTTCAACCAATGCACCTCAATCCGTCAGGTCTTGGAGTTAGGGAAACCCAAAAAGGAGAAGCCCCAAGGGAAAAAGCCTAAGCTGGACAAGGATGACCGCCGTAAGATCAACAAGATGCGGAAAATCCTAGAAGACCCAGCCACACCTGATTCAGTTAAAGAGTCTGTGCAGGCCAAACTAGATGGATACAAACAAGCACACGGCAAGCACTTTGATGATTATGTAGCCGACCAGAAACAGCAAAAGGAGAACGAGAGCAGACCGTATGTAGACTCGGAGTATGTGGCTCGTGAGATGGCTAAGGTCGTTCTAGACGAGCAGTATAACTATGATTGGCGCTTGGCACAGGTACAAGACTGGATAGAGCAAGCGTTTCAAGACGATGATGAACTTATGAAAGAGTTCAACTTTATTATGGAAAACAAAGGAGAATCCCATGACTAACCAAAGCACAAATCTCGCCAAGTACAAGATCGCAGGCGAAATGTCGAAAGAAATCCGCAAGTCTGTAAAGATCGGGGGCAAGACTATCAAGGTTTCCTACGAAGACCAAGAGGGCGCAAACCAAAACTGGTACAAACTGGGTCGTGCATTGCTGATCGAAGGTGCTGACCAGATGAACGGCCAGACTATTGCAATCATCTCTAATGCTGTGAACCGTGTCATGCCTACACTCAAGCAACGAAAGGCTCTTATTGCTATTGCCAAGAACCACTGCCCAAAAGTGGCACGTAATATCCGTTTGGACGACGAGCCGATTGTTTAAACCACCAAAAACCCCGGAAGGTGCAGAAAGTTGTGTCTTCCGGGTTACAAACGCGAGAAAAATGACACCTACCCTGAATAGAAATCCTCAAAAAGTACTTATAACTTCACATAGGGGGTCAAGACAAGCTGGAGTACCCTACTTAAAGTGAGAACTTGAGTAATCACTTAAGTGAGTAATCATCATCAGTAAGAATCATTAACTTAAGTTATTCACTTTAAGTAAGGAACCTCAGCTTCTTTGGTTGTTGATGAACGAGAAAGGAAACCCGATGGGTAAAGAACAGATTATTGTGCAGTTGAACCCTGATGTGCCACCTACAGGTTCAGACCTTGGAGTTGTGAACGCAGCACGTAGGAGCTTTGGTAAGCGTAGTGAGTGGGTCTACTGTGGTGTGGATACTAACGGACCCCACGAAAAGGCACTGAAAGTTAAAGACAAACGACTGCTTGAGTTCCTTGCTCGTGGTATGACTGCTGATGACTTTGAGGCTTTTGTAAGTTCTTGTGTTGCAGATGGTTACATGGTTGAGGATCAAGCAGACTGGGAGTATTACGAACAAGCTCTTGTAGAGAAACTTTGGGAATGGCGTAACACACCTACACATGAAAGTCCTTTTGGTCATGCCTTTTTTAGCTTTGAGGTGAAGATGCCTATTTTTCTAGCCCGCCAGTTGGTGAAGCACAAGTTCCTTCGTTGGAGTGAGTATTCACGCCGATACATCACAGAAGACGTAGAGTTCTACCGACACGACTACCGTGAGGCTGCGCAGGATAAGAAACAAGGGTCTGGCGGGATGCACAAGAACAACAGCCTTCTGCAAAGGGAGGTCAGTATGCACAATACAGAAAGTCTACGGTTGTATAACGACATGATTTCAGATGGTGTAGCACCTGAACAGGCCCGTGGTGTTCTCCCTCAAGACCTTATGACAGCAGTTACATGGTCGGGGTCACTCGACGCATTCGCTCATATGTGCAAACTGCGGCTTGGGAGTGATGCACAGAAAGAAGCGCAGTGTGTAGCACAAGAGGTGTATAAACATTTGAAGAACCAGTGTCCTGTAGCTGCACCACTGCTAGTAGAAGGGGTTTACTAATGATGTGTTACCGTGATATGACCTTCTGCTCTAGTGACTGCATCAATACAGAGTGCTTTCGTAACTTTACTGATGAACACAAGGCTAATGCTCAGAAGTGGTGGAAAAGTCTTGAAGGAGAACCACCAGTGGCCTTCAGCGACTTTTCTGTAGGTTGTAGTTCTTACAAAGGACCGAAGGAGGATAACCAATGAGCCACTGGCACTATCAAGTAATGAAGCACAAAGAAGAAGATAAGACCGATGGTAGTATCTATGTATGGTATGGAGTTTACGAGGTTTATCCTTTGGATGATGGCCCCGCTTGGACACAAGAGCCTGTCACTGTGGAGGGTGAATCTATCAAAGACCTCAAGTGGCAATTAAAGGCTATCCTGAATGATATTGAGAAGCATGGGGTAATTGACTATGGCTGAAACAAAAGGTCAATGCCCTGCACACACAGCAGACACAAACGGCAGTGATTCATACGCTTGGAATAACAGCAAGAACCAAGGCTACTGTCACTCTTGTGGGCTAGTCACTTGGTTGCATCAAGACACTGGTGAACTGTGGGGGCGACATGGGAATGGACGTAACTTCAAGATTGAGGGAGAAACCCTAGACGTGAGAGACTATACACCAAAAGACATCACTGAGGTAACTGAACAGAAAGGTCGATATGAACCTTGGCGGGGTATCCACAAAGACACTATGGAACACTTCGGGGTAACCACTGAAGACGATAAGGTTTACTTCAAGTACCCCTCAGGTGGGAATAAGATTCGCAAGAAGTCTGCTAAAGAGTTTTTTGCTCAGGGCCTCAAGAGTGATGAACTGTTTGGGATGCAGTTGTTCCCTGCTGGTTGCTCAAAGATGGTCACTGTGACTGAGGGTGAACTGGATGCTATGTCAGCTTGGCAGATGCTACAGAACGGTAAATTTATGAACCCTGTGGTTTCACTGCCAAGTGCTACTCCCTCTGGTAAACTGTGGGAGAAATGTAAAAGCTGGCTAGACTCTTTTGACAAGATCATCTTGAGTGTTGACAACGATGAGCCGGGACGCAAGGTAGCTGAAGTAGCTTTTGATTTGTTCCCCGGTAAGGTCTACCTGATGAACCACGGCCAGCACAAGGATGCTAATGACTTCCTTATGAATGGTGACGGGAAGGCTTATGTGAGTGCTTGGTGGGCAGCTAAGAAGTATTCCCCAGCAGGCTTTGTGAGCGGCTCTGAGGACTGGCTAAAGGCTGTCAGGGAGGAGACCCCTTACGAGTACACTGAGACACCTGTAGAAGCTCTTAACAAGGTCATGCGTGGGTGGATCAAAGGTGGTATCACTGTAGTCAAGGCACCTCCCGGCGTAGGAAAGACCTCTCTGTTTCGGTATGTTCAGCACGATCTGGTCAGAAACCACGGTAAGGTAGTGGCTAATTTGGCTATGGAAGAGATGAAAGCAACAACAGCAAGAGGGATGGCTACGTATGAATTGAACACTAACGTCAACACTGAGGAAGACCAGCACTTTAACTGCATCTCTGACGAGAAATTCGAGGAGGCTCTGTTGAATGTGGTTGGTGAAGAGAAGTTTGTATCCTTTGACATTGACCCTCATGACCCACTTGAAAGCACTCTTAAACAGTGTAAACACGCCATCACTATCTATAATGCGGATTATATCTTTATCGACCACCTGCAACGTCTTGCTTACTTGAGTGGTGTTGATGGTGCTACAAGTGCATTGACTGAACTTGGGGTGAAACTGGTAGAACTCTCTAAGCGACGTAACGTAGGGATCATCTGCATCAGTCACGTCAATAATGATGGGCATACTAAATACGCTAAGTCTGTTGAGGAGGAAGCCATTGTGCTGCTTGAGTTGCAACGGGATAAGCTGGCTGAGGATGCTGACGAGAAGAACACTACACACCTGACCGTCACTAAGAACCGTCCTTTTGCTACTACAGGACCAGCAGGCATGTTGCGTTATGATGTTGACACGACGATGGTTCAGGAGTATACAGGGCCAGCAGAACCTAAGACACCTGACACAAGAGAGGACTTCTAGTGATTGAAGATTGCTTTATGGCGTGGTATGAGAAGCAGTGGCCTGAGTTAGACCCTAGCACAGATGACTTCTACTGGAGCGCTCGTGCTGCCTACTACGCTGGATGGAAACGCCACATGGAAATAGAAGAAGCCCTGACTGAATTGGCACGGTTGGGGGAACAGGAGATAAACCTTGAGGATTCTAGTAGCTGACACTGAAACAGATGGTCTAGCCTATGACTGCACTAAACTACACGTAATGTCATGGACAGAAGATGGAGAAACATTTGAGTCAACTAATGACTACGACAAGATGCGTGAGGTGATCCAAGGTGCTGATCTTCTTGTGATGCACAATGCTGTGATGCATGACATGGTAGTGTTCAATAGGCTCCTCGGCATACCGCTAGACTACAAGAAATACATCGACACTCTTTGGGTCTCTAGGTACCTATATCCTGACAGGGCTTCACATGGTCTTGATGCTATCGGTAAAGAGCATGGTGTTAAGAAACCTGAAGTGGATGACTGGGAGAACCTTAGATATGAGGAGTATGCTCACAGGTGCGTTGAGGACGTGAAGATTAACTGGCTAGAATGGCTGAAACAGAAGAAGAGGCTGGAGGAAATCTATGGTTGATGTTTACTCATTAAGAGGGAAGCCCGTAGTAGGTCAACATTTTACGTTCCATGATGGCCGTAAAGGGAGGGTAGTATCTGTCTCACTAACCACAAAAGATACCTTTCTTGGTCATCACTCATTCAAAGAGTGGTTTGATAGATTTGATCGTTATGTTCTAAGTGTATCTTATGCTACGAGTCGCGGGGACATCAGAACAGAGACAGTTTGGGTAGATAAATGAACAGAGATACGCTAAGGTTCCTACGCTACCTTTCCTTTAAGGCAGAGTGCCTGAGAGAACAAGAGGCTAATCCTCTGACCCTAGACGTGGGAAAAGCTCAGAAGCACTACGATGAACTGACGGAGGTAATCGAAGAGAAAACTAAAGCACTCGCTAAGGTAATGCCTAAAGTGCCAGACCAGACTAAGAACAAGCCTAAGAACTGCTACAAGCAAGATGGCAGCTACAGTGTCAAGGGTAAGGAATGGTTTGATACACTGAAGTCTCTTAGGCTACCGATGGAAACAGAGGGGCCTGTGGTTGTCACATGGAAGGATGGGAACCCTGCGTCTCCCATTCAGGTAAAAGACTGGTTGTTTTCTCTTAACTGGTCTCCCTGCACCTACAAATACCAGAGGAATAAAGTAACTGGCGAGGAGAAGAAGATACCTCAAGTACGGTATGTGGCTCAAAGTGATCCTCGGAAGGGAGAACTGACAGAATCGGTCCTAAGACTGAAAGACCGTGAGCCTGCCATTGAAGAACTTGAGGGTCTTACTGTAGCCCAACACAGGAAGAGTATTTTTGAGGGCTTTTTGAGTGAGAACCGAGAGGGTAAACTAGTAGCTGGTGCAGCAGGTCTTACGAATACTTTGAGGTTGAAGCATAGGAAGCCTATTGTGAACTTGCCGGGGGTTGACGCTAAGTGGGGTAAAGAGATTCGAGGGTGTATTGTAGCCCCAAGTGAGAATGAGGTTATGTGCGGTGCCGATGTAAGTTCACTAGAGTCCTGCACTAAGCGTCATCTTATGTGGGACTATGACCCTGACTATGTAACTGAAATGTCTAAGGAGGGCTTCGATGAGCATCTAGACCTTGCTAAACACGCAGGTAAAGTAACACAAGAGGACATTGATAGGTATGCTAGAGGTGAAGCACCTGAACTGAAACCCCTACGTAGTAAATTCAAAGCAACCAACTACAGCGCAATCTACGGTGTTGGAGCGCCTAAGTTGGCTCGTGAGACTGGTATGACTAGGCGAGAGGCTGAAGAGTTGCTGAAGGCTTATTGGGGGCGTAACTGGGCTGTGGAGAAGCTGTCTAAGGATCAGTACGTTAAGACACTCAAGGATGGCTCTATGTGGCTCAAGAACCCTGTCAGTGGTTTCTACTACAGTCTTCGCTACGACAAGGATCGCTTCAGCACTCTCAATCAGGGACTAGGTGTCTACATCTTTGATCTGTGGGTAGCCAACATGAGAAAGCTAGGGGTAAAGGTCTCACTGCAATACCACGATGAGGTGCTTTTCAGTGTAACTAAAGGACAAGAGAAACAGACAGAGGAGTTGCTTAAAGAAGCTATGAGGAAGGTCAACGAGACATTGAAACTTAATGTGACTATCGGTGCTGATGCACAATTCGGGAGGTCTTACAGTGAATGTCATTGAGAATAAACTAAAGGTACTAGACTTGTTCTCTGGAATCGGTATGTTTTCCTATGGTTTAGAGAAGACTGGTTTGTATGAGACTACTGCTTTTTGCGAATGGGATAAGTCGTGTCAGGAGGTTCTTAAGAGGCACTGGCCGAATACTGAGGTTTTTGGGGACATACGTGAACTTGAAGGTCAAAAAGAAAGTGTGAAATGGTGTTACGAGAGAAGCTATGCAAGGGACGGTCTCTATGATCTTTATATAAGTAGACCTGTTGATGTAATCACTGGTGGCTTTCCCTGTCAGGATATAAGCAACTCTGGCAGTAAGACAGGAATTACAGGTGAGAGGTCTGGCATGTGGTTTCATATGCTTCACCTGATTAATAAAATTAAACCCAAAGGAGTTATCATTGAAAATGTTTCAGCCCTTCGGAGTCGAGGAGTGGATACTGTCCTCAAAGGACTTTACGAGGTCGGGTACGATGCGGAATGGCACTGTATCACCGCTTCCCACCTTGGTGCCGTACACAAACGAGACAGAATGTTCATTCTTGCCCACCCCACTAGCATCGGACAACAAAAACCGTGGAGACCTCTCAAACCCTTCGGTCCAACGCCGATTAGAAATAGGGAAGCAGGTATCATTAAGTATGCACTTCAAAGGAGCGCTCTGCCCTACGTGTGTAGAAATCCTGCAAGCAGTGCCGGAAGGGTGGACAGACTTAAGCAGCTAGGTAATACAGTGTATTGGCCCATTGTTGAGAAACTTGGGTATCATCTATACGACAACATTAAAGAGTGAGTCACTTTTGCAACACTTAGGGTTTATCTTGTGAAACCTGAATAATCCCAGTGAAAAAGTACTTATAATACTATACAGGGCGCAACAGAGAATCACTAGTAATAACGGAGAAGACTAGATGAAAACTAACGGCCACACTATGACACTCGACATGGTTCTGGAATATCCCAAGGTGCTTGACGTTGAGGGTAAGCCTAGCGATCTTGACCGTGGTGATGCCAACAGCAGCCAAAAGTGGCTTCGGGAACTCGCCAAGAACCCTGAAGCTAAGGTCAACTGCTACTTCACCAGTGAGGAACAGATCGCTTACCTGATGGAATACGAAGGCTTTGAGCCTATGGTGACTAACCCTAAGACTGGCGAAGAGATGTCTCGCATCAAGGATGGTAACGAAGACTTTGGCATCGGTAAGTATATCCAACTGAAGCGTAAACTTAACGACATCCGTGAGTATCGTGACAAGAAAGGTGAGATCAAAGAGATGGACAAGGGCGGTGTCCCCGGTGTCAAGGTCTTTAAGGATGATGCCTTTTTGGACTATGACTACGAGGAGCTTGGTCCTATCGGTAATGGCACTGAGAGTAAGGTTCGCTTTGAACCCCGCTACATGCGCCTTGAGGCTCTTGGTATCACTAACCTTGTTGAGTTCTCGGACACACCTTTTGAAGAGGATGACTTTTAATGGTTGAGGAACGTGCAGATGAACTTGAGTATCTCCGTTGGTTTGCGTGGAACGCCGACTTCGGGCCTGCCGACTTTGATGTGCAAATAATACTACAGGACACCTTTGAGGAACGTGAAGGTAAATTGGTCCCATTTGGCTGGCGTATCCGAGACACTGAGGAGGAATCCTAAGAAATGCCCAGAGTAACAACAACAATCTCGTATGAGGATGAAGACTTCGGTGATGCTGAAGTCATCTCCTACAGCAAACACGTGGAGGACTTGGATGTTCATAGTTGGTTGTGGTATCTCGTAAAGATCACTGAACAAGCTGGCTATGATTGTGAACAGTTGTCCCTTGAGACTTCCAAGGGCCGTATCTACAAAACTGATCTTTAGGGGATTATTATGGTTAACCGATTCACTATTTCCATCGAAGCAGCTGACAACATTACTCTTCAGAATCTTGAGGACCACTACAGGATGACTAAAGATTCTTTGGACAAGTGGTATGAGGGTAAAGGGTGGATGCACAGGGAAGATGTAGATCATTGTGTTTTTCTGATGGATCATCTCAAGGCCGTTATTGATTACTTTGGGGGTTCTGTTGGAGAAACCTAAGAAAATAACTAAAGTGATCGTAGACGGCGACGTGCTTGTATATCGGGCAGCGTTCTCTACTCAAGATAAACCACCAGAGGAAGCTGAGAAGGTATTGGACCAGATTATGGACTACACTATAGGCAAGACTGTAGTGTTTCCTCACGGCAATAACTTTCACTGTTGGCTTACAGGGGTTGGAAACTTTAGGTATGACGTAGCCAAAACTGAGGAGTATAAGGCAAACCGTAGGGACACTGTAAAGCCAACCCACTACCAACACTGTAGGGACTATCTTCAATCTCAGTGGGCCGCACAAGTCACTGAAGGGTGTGAAGCTGATGATGCTATCTCTATTGAGGCATACAAAGGCAACATGAGTTCTACAGTGATTGTCTCTGTGGATAAGGACTTTGACACTGTTCCTTGCTGGAGATACAACTTCGTTAAGGATGAATTTATTAAGAACACACCTAAGAGTGCCTTGAGGTTTTTCTATGAGCAGATTCTCACAGGGGACCGTGTAGACAACATTCCCGGTATTCATGGGATCGGCCCTAAGAAGGCACAGAAACTTCTAGGGGATGCTACTACAGAAGAGGGGCTGTTCAAGAAATGTCTTGATGCCTACGAGGGTGACTACGAAAGGGTTGTAGAGAACGGAAGACTTCTGCACCTGCAACAATGGGAGGGAGAACTATGGGAACCCCCAAGAATCTAAAAGTAGTTTGCATATTCGATCCAGACGGAAAACTTTGGTCAACCCCAAAAGGTAAAACTTCTTGGTCAAGTGTAGGAGCTGCGAAAAACGCGTGGTCTTGTCATAATTTTAAACGACATCCAAAGTACCCACGACTAACTACCAACAAGAAGTGGTCCGAAGACGCTAAAGGGTGGGATGTCCAAGTGGTTCAAGAATACAAGTTGGTCCCCAATGAAACGTAGTGACTTCAGATCAGGGCTAGAGTATAAGGTAGCTTGCCAGTTAGATGACTTGGGTGTAGCTTATGAGTATGAGAATCGTAAGGTAGAATACCAACGCAAGCCAAGTAAGTATCTCGTGGACTTTGAGTTGCCTAATGGTATCATAGTTGAGACTAAAGGGAGGTTTACCTCAAGTGACAGAAGCAAGCACCTTCGCATAAAAGAGCAACACCCTGAGTTAGACATCAGGTTTGTCTTTAGTAACAGCAACAACAAGCTTAACAAGAACTCTAATACGACTTATGCGGGTTGGTGTGATCGCCACGGGTTTAAATACTCAGATAAGACAATACCTAAAGAATGGATTTATGAATGATACAATGGCTAAAGAAACTACTAGGGAAGGGGCCACCTAAGAAACCTACGGTAGAAAACAAGGTTCTTATCTGGGGTGTAGTTGACGGGCCTTACCTTCGAGATGACTTTCCAGAGGAAGAGCTTTGGGAGATGGGTATTCCACCTGATGCTGATGCAATGCTAGTGTGTAAGATTGAAGAGAACGGTCAGGTATTTCAGGTCAACTATTGGTATGAGACTATGGATGAAGCCTATGAGGTCAAGAAGTATTTTGACACTAATATGGAACCACTGGAGATAACACATGGGTAAGGTAGCAGTAGTTTATAGCTGTTCACATTCAGACCCCTCAGTAAGTAACGAGAGGTTTGATTGGCTAGGGGAGTTCCTTTACGACATCCGTCCTGACTATGTAGTTGACTTGGGGGATGGGGCCGATATGAAAAGCCTGAACAGTTACGACACAAGGTATCCTCAAGCAATCGTGAGCCAGTCCTATGAAAAAGATATTAAGGTCTATAACGATTCTATGGAGCGTATTAGGCGTCCGTTCAAGAAGGCAAAGCGCAAACGCCCCAAGTTCTTTGGGTTTGAAGGAAACCACGAACATCGAATCAAAAAGGCTATTCAACACGACCCACGACTTGAGGGATCAAACTACGGGATTTCCTTCGGGCATCTTCAAACAGACTACTGGTTCGATGAATACCACGAGTACAACAATAGCGCCCCAGCCCTCGCTGACTATGATGGTGTCCTCTACGGCCATTATGTCTCTAGTGGGAATTATGGTAGTGCTATGGCAACTAAGCATCATGGCTATTCTCTTGTTGAAAAGCTGGCCTGTTCTGCTACTGTCGGTCATAGCCATAAATTTAATTATTACCATAAGGCTGATGCTCGCCCTTCACCGCTTAATGGTCTTGTGGTGGGTTGCTTCAAGGGAGCGGAAGAGAGTTGGGCAGGGCAAGCTAATAATGAGTGGCGGAAGGGTTTGGTAGTTAAACGTGAGCTTGACAACGGCAATTATGACATGCAATGGGTTTCTATGAAGGCACTAAGGAAAGAATATGGAGAATCGTAAGCAAATACCCATAGTAAGGGTGCCTGCAAGTTGGATCAAGCACGGCCTTACAAAATACATCAGTGCGGGGGTCATAAGTGTCAAAACGGAGTAACTACAACAAGATACCAAAGGACTACTACCCCACAACCGACCCTAATGCATTGCCACCTAAGTTCATAGAGTTTGTACGTGGTAGGACTTATGCAGAACCTTGCTGTGGTAAAGGTGACCTGACAGAACTTCTTGCTGATGTGGCTATCTGTAGGTGGGAGTCAGACGTAGAGTACCGTGGGTGTGGTAAGGTTTGGGACGCTTTGTGCCTATCAAAAAACGAACTTGATAGGTGTGACCTGATCGTTACTAACCCGCCTTTCTCTCGTGATGTGTTGTTGCCTATGATTGACCACTTCATTACTCTTAAACCTACTTGGCTGTTGTTACCAGCAGATTATATGCACAACAAGTATTTCAGCCCTTATATAGCTAAGTGCAGTAAGGTGGTGTCAGTAGGGAGACTTAAGTGGTTCAAAGACAGTAAACATGCAAGCACTGACAATTTTTGTTGGTACTTCTGGCAGAAGGGCGCTAGGGGTGACATTACTACAGAATTTTACGGGAGGTCTTAGAGATGATTAACTGGTGGCTAATTGGATTGCTGAGTGTTTTTGGGGCAAGTTGGGGGTATGAGCTGTGGAACAAGAGGGAAAATAGAGCTGAATGTGCAGGGGCGCTAGTAGCTTTTGCAATTATTGGAGGACTGATGTATATGTCAGGTATCTTTACCCACTTGTGGCACATATATCACTAAGAAATCAAGGAGTAACCTATGTCAAAACCTCGGGACGTAACCCCAGAAGATCTAGAAGCCATATCTTCTCGATTTTACCTGAAAGATGGTAAGCTCTTTTACAAAAACCAAACAAAGAGGCAGTTGATCGAGGCTGAAGTTGGTCTTAATACGAAGAGTGGGGAAAGAAAGCGGGTAAATGTAGCAGGCAAGAAATACATTGTGTCGCGGATTGTGTACTTTCTGCACTATGGAAATTGGCCAAAAGGTGTAGTAGACCATAAAAATGGAGATCATTCAGATGACACACCAGAAAATCTTAGGGATATCCCTAAGAAACAAAATAGTAGGTCTTATTGCCAAAAGCGTGCAGGAGCATCCTCAAAGTTTAGGGGCGTTACTTGGCATAAAGGGGCTTCTAAATGGTCTGCAAAAATCCAGTGTAATGGTCGTTACTACAACTTAGGTCTGTTCGAATCAGATTTTGAAGCTGCTTTGGCCTATAATTACAAAGCCTTGGACCTAGATTTTAATAGGGAAGCATTTAACCTTGTATTTTAAGGAGTCTATAAGTGATTACACAAGATCAAATTGATGAGTGGGAAGAATCGGAAAGCTACTACAGTGGCGTTGAGCCTGAGACTAGGGACCATATGACTGTAAGTGAAATGGTTAAAGAGTTTGCCAAGGTTACAGAGCAGCAGCCAACCCCAAGTCTCTACGTGAAGCTGATTGGTGAGGAGCTTGATGAGTGGGCTAAAGAAGGGATGATCCGTAGTGAGAATGACCTGAAAGAGCTGGCTGACCTTGTGTACGTTATCTACGGTTATGCTAATGCTATGAAATATGACCTTGATGAAGCTGTCCGTAGGGTGCATGAGAATAACATTGGCCGTTGTGTTCAGCCTGATGGTACCGTTAAGCGTCGTGCTGATGGTAAGATCATCAAGAACAAAGACTACCAAAAAGTAAACTTGGGGGACTTAGTATAATGGCACTTCTTGTTGATCCTCCGAGAGGATGGGCTTATGGTTTCCCTGCCCCACTAGAAGATGACTACGAACAGCAACTACGTAATGCTGGATACCCTGAGGAAAGCATTCCACTGGCGTTAAAGCATAGTAGGTACCTCGGCTCCAGGGAAGAAATTGACGAACTTTTTGAACAACACAAGAAAGAGCAAATATGACTAACAACTACCTGCCTACCCCTTACATGTCGTTTATCCACAAAAGCCGCTACTCCCGTTGGCTTCCTGATGAGAATCGCCGTGAAGAGTTCAATGAGACTGTCGATCGTTTTACTAACAATCTGGTTAAACCTGTTCTTGAGAAAGTTGAAGACAGCGGGGATCGTTCTTGGCTCTGCCATACCTACACAGAAATTGAACAAGCTATTCTGTCACTTGAAGTAATGCCTTCGATGCGAGCTATGATGACTGCTGGTAAGGCTGCTGATCGGGACAACACTTGTATCTACAACTGTAGCTACCTGCCTGTAGATGACCCTAAGTCTTTTGACGAGGCCATGTTTATCTTGCTATGTGGAACAGGTGTAGGCTTCTCTGTTGAGCGTCAGTACATCAACAAACTACCAGAGGTGCCTGACAACCTATATGACAGTGACACAACCATTGTGGTGAAAGACAGTAAGGAGGGTTGGGCCAAGGCGTATCGTCAACTCCTGAGCCTTCTCTGGGCTGGTGAAGTACCTAAGTGGGATGTCTCTAATGTACGCCCTGCTGGTGCCAAGCTGAAGACCTTTGGTGGTCGTGCCTCTGGTCCTGCTCCTCTGGAAGACCTCTTTCGGTTCACTATTAACAAATTCCGTGGTGCTGTTGGCCGTAAGCTGTCATCTGTAGAGTGTCACGACATCATGTGTAAGGTTGGTGAGATTGTTGTGGTTGGCGGTGTCCGTCGCTCCGCTATGATTAGTCTTAGTAACCTGTCAGATGACCGTATGCGTCACGCTAAGTCAGGTCAGTGGTGGGAGACCCAAGGTCAACGTGCCCTAGCTAACAACTCTGTAGCCTACAGCGAGAAGCCTGATGTAGAAACCTTTATGCGCGAGTGGACAGCACTAATTGAGAGTAAGTCTGGTGAACGAGGTATCTTTAATCGTGTAGCAAGTCAGAAGCAGGCAGAGAAAAACGGTCGTCGTGACCCTAACTTTGAGTTTGGCACCAATCCTTGTAGTGAGATTATCCTGCGCCCTTATCAGTTCTGTAACTTGACAGAGGTTGTTGTTCGTGCTACTGACACTCTTGAGGACTTGGAGCGTAAGGTTCGTCTAGCTACCATTCTTGGTACTATCCAAAGCACCTACACCAAGTTCCCGTACCTGCGTAAGGTGTGGCAGAAGAATACTGAGGAAGAGCGTCTGTTGGGTGTATCTCTCACAGGTATCATGGACAACCCTCTGATGACTACAGAGAACAAAGGGTTGGAGAAGACTCTTGAGCATCTTCGTGCCGTTGCTGTCAATACTAACGCTGAGTGGGCTAGTCGTCTCGGGGTTCCTGTTTCAACGGCTATTACGTGCGTCAAGCCATCCGGAACCGTTAGCCAGCTTGTTGATTCTGCTTCCGGTATTCATACCCGCCATTCTGATTATTATATTCGGACTGTACGAGGTGATAATAAAGACCCACTGACCCAGTTTATGATTGACATGGGTGTGCCTAGTGAACCTTGTGTGATGAAGCCTGACAATACTACGGTGTTCAGTTTCCCACAGAAGTCGCCTACCGGGGCAGTTACTCGACATGATGTGGGTGCTGTAGAGCAGCTAAAGACTTGGTTGGTGTATCAGCGTCACTGGTGTGAACACAAGCCTTCGATTACTGTAAGTGTAAAAGAGGATGAGTGGCTTGATGTGGGTGCCTTTGTCTACAAGCACTTTGATGAGATGTCTGGTGTGTCTTTCCTGCCTTATGACGGTGGCACATACCAACAAGCGCCCTATCAAGAGTGCGACAAGGGGCGATACGACCTAGTTATGGAGCAGATGCCTAAGTCTATCGACTGGTCTAAACTGGCTGAATATGAGGCTGAGGATAACACTGCTAGTATGCAAACTTTAGCTTGCTCAGGTGACTCGTGCGAAATCGTGGACCTGACGTAATAAGTCCGTGTATTCGTGTGTGCAAAGTCCATGAGGGCAAGTGCATGGGCTGTGGGAGGACTTTAGATCAAATCAGACTGTGGTCCTCCTACAGTCACCAACAACGACAAAGCATAATGGAGAACCTTACTCGTGGTACAACAGAAGCCCAAGCCAAAGACTCGGAGGACTAGGACTAAACACGATGAAAAGAAACAACCAATCCATTTGCTACCTAGAAACGAAAACCAAGAAGAATACCTCAACGCCCTTAAGGACTCGGATCAGGTTATTGTTTTTGGACCTGCTGGTACTGGTAAGACCTATTGTGTAGCTACCTTTGCTGCTAATCAGTATCACCTTAAGAACATCAACAAGATTGTGATCACCAGACCTCATGTGGCAGTGGGAAAGGACATTGGTTATCTGCCGGGGACACTAGAAGAGAAGTGTGCGCCGTGGGCCTTACCTGTTATTGATGTGTTAGAAAAGCACTTAACCAAAGGAGTTGTAGAGACAGGGCTAAAGAATGAGAACATTGAGGTTGCACCACTGGCTCTTATGCGAGGGCGTAGCTTTGAGAATACTTTTGTCATTGTAGACGAGGCTCAGAACATTACGCTACCAGAACTAAAGATGTTGGTTACTCGTATTGGTGAAGGCTCTAAGCTGGTTCTTAATGGTGATGTGCAACAGAGTGACTTGAAGGAAGCTGACGGTCTCAGCAAGATCACACACTACGCAAAGAAACACATGCTGCCTATACCTATCATTGAGTTTACTATTGACGATGTTGTTCGTAGTGATATATGCAAGGAGTGGATCAAGGTGTTTACTGAGGAGGGAATCTGATGAGCCATTGGCATTATCAAGTAATGAGACACAAGGACAGCCTAGGTGAAGACTACTACGCTATCCACGAATACTACAACATGGATGGTAGTGGGGCTTGGACAGAGAACCCTGTAGATGTCTCAGGCGAGACTATCGGAGACCTTAAGAACTCTCTGCTTCACATGTTAAACGACATTGACAAACATGGTGTGGTAGACTACGGATGAGATACCACGAGTATATAGGACAGGAGTATAGAAAGTTGGATTCAGGAAAGATTGCTAGTGATGGCGGACCGTCGCAATACTATGACTTCCCTCAAGGGTGTGAGACACTGAATGACTTGATTGAGCACAAAAAGATGTCATTTGCTCAGGGGAACATCTTTAAGGCAGCTTACCGACTAGGAAACAAAGAGGGTATTTCTCTTGAGTATGACCTAAAGAAGATTAAGTATTATGCTGACCGTATGTTGGCCCAGATAGGAAATAGCCAATGATGATGATAATGACACCTGCACTACTCGTAGCTAATCTAATAGTGTCTCTACTACTTGTTATGGTTGTTGGCTATATGTGGCGACTTATGACATTAACCTCAGTAGTCTTGACTTATGTGACACTTTACCTTAATGATGAATTTGAGGACTTTGGGAGCAGGAACTTCGAGGATGGTTGACATACTTACTCTGGTTGGTGTAGTCTTCTTGTGCTACTGGATACTTAAGCACTATCCACCAACACCACTCTACGACTGATAGGAGAAACTAAAGATGGTTACTAAAGAAGAGTTGACGATTGATCTTATGAAGCAGGCTATGGCTGGTGCTCAAGGATTAGATAACGTTTCGGAGAAGGAGCTAAGGGGCATGGTGCAAGAGCTTGTTCGTGTTTTGCTAACTGTTTCAGATGAGGCTATTAAGAATATCTACGGAGAAGACAAATGAAACAAAAACTATTAGCTTTCTTACTTATGATGTTACCGTCTGTGGCACTGTCAAAGGTGTCTTATGATGAGGAGACTAGCACTTTACGTATTAATGGCCCCACAGACATGATCCAATTAGTCTCTGCCAGCAACTACATGACAGACCACGATGTGAAATACATTGAGATGTGGGGGCCGGGTGGCTATATGACTATGGGCTTACAACTGGGTAACCGCATCTCTCGTGAAGAAGGGGCCACTGTAGTTATCCCAAAGGGTAAACGCTGTATCAGTGCCTGTGCTTTTGCAGCTATGGGTTCCGATCACATCCGTATTGATGGTAAGCTAATGCTACACCGACCCTTTATTGCTGCTGCACCTATCCTAGAGCGACTAGAGGACACCCTAGCCTACATGGGAAGGGGTTACCTTAAGTCGGCCTACTACTTAGAAGACCATGGGTATCCTCGTAATGTTATGAACAGTATAATGAAGTACACAAGCCCTTGCAAGTTTATGGTTTATACAGACCTAGAGGTAAAGGAGCCTGAAGACTTGGTGATGTGGAGTCTAGACGACAGTCGATGTGAGATGCTTAAAAGGCGTGTATTGCGGTGAAACTCAAGGTACACTCCAAAAAGGGTCTGTAGTGGAGTATATATAGAAAAACCCCCGCTACTTTCGTAACGAGGGCTACAGAAGCTCACTAGGGGTAAAACCTTAGTGGGCTATTTCTTTTCCAGCGCATCAGCGCGTCGGCCTGTCGGCCTTTTTCACAAACAGGCTTCTTATCCACCTGCCTATTTCATTAGGACTAGGGAGTAGCCATCCAAGGATGAGCAACAGAACTACCCACACAGGAACTTCATTGACCACAACGGTCTCAACACTATCCGATCTTACTTGATTGGTGTCGGCTGTCTGTCGGATATTCCTCGCCTTCGGTCTCACTAGCTTCTGCTCTGTAACGTTGGTAGTCCCTACTGTCTGACTGTTCGTCTTCCCAGCCTGTACGTTGGCTGCTACGTTGGGACCACCGCCTGTCAGCAGACTGAGAGGACTGCCTGAGCAACCCGCCATTAGGAGAATACCACTGGAGACCAAAGCTAAGAGCGCCAAACGTGAAGATCGGGAATGTAAGTATTCTGACAAGTTCAGGCTCCTTTGTCTCGACAAGGTACACTAACCACACAAACAGTAGGAATGCAACCTCTCTTTTGTAGGTTTTCTTAGGCTTTTTACCGTCTGGTCTGGTCGTTTCGTTCGATTGCATTACGGATAGCCTTTAGGTTTTCATCAATCCTAGCAAGCATCACAGCCTGATTCTGTACAATGTCCTCTACCGTTTCAAGGCGAACCTCATGGCGTAGAATCTGCTGTTGGTTCATGTCTACGTCACTACGAAGGGTAGCAACAAACCAGATAAGAGCGATAGTCTGTGCAATAATCGCTAGGATAAAAGTTACAGGAACACTCTTACTTAGGTGCCATTGGTTGTCGCTCATTTAGGATAAGCCCCCCAGCTTAATTGAAAGTGTGGGCCATCTTTAAAACTTGTCCAGTCGCCTCCCCACTCGAGGTCTACATCAAGTTCCTCAGCAGCCTGCTTCATAGCATCAGCAATAGGATAGAAATACTCCCAGTCCCAAGACAAAGGGTAAGGTGCAAGGTCTACAGCATGACCTGTAAGATGCCTAGAGTTCATCGTTTGGGATTTACCTTGAGCTACCAACTTACGCTGACGGTCAATGTTGCGAACACCTTCAATAACACTAAAGTCTTGCTCAGTGATCTCAATAGCACGTTTAACTACAGCAACCAAGTCAGGGTGAACACCTGAGAGGTTCTGCATACTTCGTTGTCCTAGTCTGTAAGTCATTTATGTCCACCATTTGTCTTCTGTGTAGTCTTGTGGGATAGGGTCCATAAGTTCAATCTCATCAGACTTGGCCCGGATAGCAGCAATCTCAGACCAGATAGCTTCACCAGCTTCCCATGCTGCTAGTTCTTCAGTAGTCCAATTAGCGCGGCCCTTTTCAGCAAGGATAGACGCCTGCGCTGTCAGGTTACGCTGTTTCCACTCAGGGCAGATAATAACGATCCGGCGATAGGCTTCTGCCTTAATCTGTCGTGTAGTTATTGGTGCGGGATCAGGTGCAATGTATGGAACCGCACTTCCAGACGAGTTTATTATAGCAAATAACTCACGACCGTAATCCTCCGGATCATTGGGCGTTGCGGTAAATGGAATCCAGCCATAAACCGGATGTTCAATCTCGCAGTCAATAGAACCGTCTGCATTGTATCGCGCATTTCTGTAGTCCATTTCAGGCAATCCTCAACCAAAGTGTTGCGCCCTGCAAAAACGCAGGATTTTGTAAAGCTCCAACTGAAGCACTAGCATCATAATACCCCATGCAGCGCCAAGTACCTCCTACGGATGTGCCAGTAAAACCCCCGCTATTGGCAGACGACCAATCACCACTTCGAGCCGCCGACGTGACCACAATACCCGATACTGCACCGCCGAATGCTACATCAAATGTTGAGTCATAACCAAAAGCATAACTTCCAACACCACCCGCCGAATGACCAGCTTGGGCAGCCCTAGCAGCCGCATCCGTGTAAACTGATGAAGGGGGGACTAAAGCCTCAATAGCAGCCTTCACTTTAGCAGGACTCACAAGGCTCTCAGTCGTTGCTGTACCTGTTTCCCAAGCACTTGTTGCCTGATCACCCAATAGACCCGTCTGTGTGCCGCTTGTGTTCGTTACCTGAGTATCATCAAGCAGCCTGAAGGCATTGGCACTTTGGTCTAAGTAAGCGATATTGATCCAAGCGTCATCCGCCTCAGTACGCATCTTGAGGATGTTATTATCACTGTCATACCAAAGCATATTGGCGTAGGTAGTTGATGGTGCAGTGGAACCAGACGACAAACTCGCAAGAGCCTGAAGCGCATCGTTCAAATCAGACCTGAAGTTAGGCGCTGTCTGGTTGCCAATCACATAATCGTTTTGGCTCATTAGTTATACTCCACGATTGCTTTAAGTCCTGTGATGGACGGTGTTATGTCGTCGGACGTTGACGTAAGAATTACCCTAAAGCGGAAAGCACGTCCAGAATACTCACCAGCCCTAAAGAGTTGGTAGTCCGTCCAAGTGGGTGTCCCGGCAGGATCATCTTGAGTGATAGAGATATACGCTTTTACATTTACATCAGCAAAGTCTGCATCACCTGTGAAGTCATCGAATAGCCCCGGAAAGTCGTCAAACAGACCCGGAATGTCATCCCAGAGACCAGATGTGTTATCTTTGCGTAAGACGTTAGCCTCTATCCTTGAACGGACCCTACGAACACTGCCAGTATCAATGTAAGTACTGAAGTCATAAGTTGCTTCAGATGGCGCTGTAGATACATCAGTGATCTCAAGTGCAGAACTAACTACACTACAATCAGTCTTAGTCCCACTAAAGGTAGGGTCTTCAACTTGCTCATCAGTAGTTGTAAAGTTCTCAATATCTGCAATAGGAACAACAACAGATGTGTAGTCTCCAGAAGCCACACCAGACTTGTCGATAGCCTTAATGTGGTAGGTTCCCGGCCTAGTGGGAAGAGATACGGCAGATGCAGGACGAGGAACTTTATCTACAGCAGTTGTAGCATTAGCCCATGTAGCTCCAGACTCTTCGATTGAATGTCTGATGCGATAGTAACTTAAGTCAAGGTCAGGGACAGGTTCCCATTCAAGATGGATTGTTGGTCCATTGACTTCAGCAGTAAGGCCAGACACATCAGCAGGAGGCCCAAGGAGGCCATCAGCAGAGACGTTGAACAAGAACTCAAACTCGCCCTTTACACCAAACGAGTTAATCGCTCTGGCCCTTATGTCGTAGGTGCCTGTCTCAAGGTCAACTAAGCGGAAAAGACCGAGTTCCCCTGTGCCAGCACTAACGTATTCAGTCTCCGAGGATTCCTTGAACTCTACCTCAACCCTGTCGATAGCTTCAGGTCTACCAGAAGTGATATCTACATTGATGATGTTTGTCAGTTTCTCTCTTAGAACTTGTGTAGTAGCCGTAGCATTAATGCCGATAGGAGGCACCTCAAAGGGTGACAGCAGGGTAGTGTTATCTCTCTCGTAAACTACACCATCATCTACTTCGTCAAACACACTCTCAGAGATTTCACGCAAGGTCATTTGCACTTGTAAGTCCTGATTGTCTGCAAGACCAAATGTCCAACTCGTGACCTCAAATGCTTTAGCAGTCCAACCAAAGCGTTCAATAGTCAGATTAACTACATCACCAACCTGAGCCTGAAACCCTCTCATACCAAATGATGCACTCACAGTAAGCTGTTGTCGATTACGTTCAAGAGCAATACGAGCAATCCTACGGGCTTCAATAGAGTTATCCGTAAAGGGGAGTTCAATGTCTACAACACTCTCTTGACCCCCATCAGCAGACACAAATGCAGAATTAGTGACCTCTGGATAATCAGTGACTTGCCAATCAGATTCTTCGCCACGGAATGTGCCACGGACAGTGTTGAAGTTGTCCCTACGAGAGTGCCTTGTCTTGACAGATATATTACTACGAAGGTCATCTTCAGTATATGTGATAGTAGGTGCAACCCAATAAGCAGGCTTCATACGCCACTTACCCTGAGCATACCACAACAAACCGCCCATAGACGTAAGCATATCCCCTAGTGTGTCATAAGGAGAGCTTTCTGTAGTAAAAGCACCATTGCAGGTGTAGCGAGTGGTCCCAGCATCCGTATCCGTCTCGTCACAGACATTAGCTGCTGCAGACACCAAGTCATCATCTATGTTGGGATCAGCTTCGTTAAGGCCATAGCTATTTGACAGGTAATCCCTCAGACACAGAGCAGGGTTATCAGACCAGACTGTAGTATCAGTCCTTGGGTCATAGACCTTTTTACCCTTGATTGTAGCAGTAACTTGAGGTACTCCGTTAGGGTACACATCTTGGTTGAATGCAAAACGCATATAAAGATATGAGATATTCCTAAGCCTGTGCTCAGATGTCCACTCTGTAACTTCAGACACAAGGTTAGCATCAGCAGTTTGGTCAGGAGAACCTAGATGCTTATTGATTCTTAGAAGTCCATTGTAACGGTTGCTACTAGTCCCATCAGGAAGCTCCACAGTGACTACATTACCATTAACGTCTAGGTTAGTAACCTTAGCATCATTGATGTATATCTCGTCAAAGGACTCAATCTCATGCCCAGTATAGGCTACAATCTGGTGTAGGAACTTGTTGTTGTTGCCTGTGGTACTCTGGAATACAATAACACCACCAACCCTAGCACGGCCATAGATGACCTGATGATCTAGCGCAGCACCTCTTTGGTTTACTGTATAACCACGGTTAGTTCTTGTGCCAGTGCTGAGGCTAGGTCTCTTGGGCTTAGGTGCTAGAGCATTTAGGGCAAGACCTATGGCTGCTTGTGCAAGGAAGCCTACGGCTACAGTTGCAAAGGTCACACCAACGGCAGTAATCCCAACCGCCCCAAGAACAGCAGAGCCAATCGCAGCAGCAGCAGTGAAAACAGCCATTATAACACCTTCTGAAACTTAGTTTCTATTTGTTTGTAGCCTAGACGCTCTACTAACGAGTCTATTGGTTTCTCCGAAGTCCCCACTAGATGAAGAGTCTTAAAGCCATCTTCCTTTAGGCACTTCTCTACAAACTTAATCAGCTTTACTGCTACAGACTTACCCCTGTGGGAACTAGCCACAAACAAACCATCATCACAGGCAGTGTAGTTACCTTTAGAATGGATGTTAGGAGACACAATAACCCAAAGATAACCAACAAGTGTGCTGCCATCACGAGCAGTGAATATCTTAAGCATGCCGAGGTCTTCTAGCTTAGCGTAAGTGTCCCAGTCCATCTCAAGGTCATACACCTCACGAGCAGGATACACCTCACTAAAGTGATCCTCTATCAAGACTAGAGCCTCCTCCTTAACACTATCCAAGAACTCTTGTTGGTATTTAATTTGAGACACTACGACCCCACACAATCTCTTTGTCCTGAAGGCTCTCTACAAAGTCCAAACCCTTGTCACCCGGATATACAGACTTTTGGTAGCCGCTAGTAAACCTACGAACCCTAGCCCTTTCCAAGTCAATCAGCTTGTTCTCAACTTTAAGCTCAATGCTTCCGAAATCCGGCCCTTCGTCAATGTTCATCTCATCCATATAACCGGAGAAGATTTGGGTCAAGCTGCTGTACGTATTCCCGCTTGCAATACCAAAATACATGTTACATACACGACCCTGATACGGGCTTTGCAGGGCGAGAGAGATAACTTCTGAACTCATACCACTTAGAGTGATTGTAGCGCCTCTCACAGCTATCTCAGATGTTTCCTCAACAGAAGAAATGTCTAGGAGATTTCCTGTTCCTATATAGGTGTTGCCATCAATCGTCGCTTCACCTGTACCTGTCCATAACCGTATAGGCGCACTGTCAAACAAAAGCTCAATAGCGAAGAACGGCTGGATGACTTCATCATCAAGAGCATTTTCTACAACAGTTGTGAGATCACGAGTAGCCATTAGGTAATTACCTCTACAGCTTCGAAACTAATGCCGTATGCACTAGCGTTGTTGATTGACCAAGACGACATATTCGTAGCGAGTCTAAAGACGCCTTTAGGATTATTGAATGTCACGCTTGTGGATGTATAGTCACTACGAAGGGCAGGCCAAATCTCCAAGCTACCGTCACCAGTTTGATCAATAAGCACTTGGTGTAACTTAGCAGTAGACCCACTGCCCAACTGGATGTAGTCGCCTGCAAGAAGAGAGCCTGTCATAGTCACTGTAACCGTCTCATCACCAGCACTGCCAGTAAGGGTAACACTAGAGACATCCCCACGAGGGGTAGCATAGTCAGGGTCGCCCAGTAGGAAAGTGCCTGTTGGACCCTTGAGGGCAGTTAAGAAGGCTTTCCACTCAGCAGCAAGGTCTCTACGCACACTAGGAATGTTTACAGAGGCTTCCCAACGCTGGCCTTGGTGGGATACAATCTGTTGCTTATAGGTAAAGGGGCTTTGAGAGGTAGCTACAGCGTTCACTGCACGTATCTCAATGCTCTCAATACCTATTGTGGTTGGTGTGCTTAAGGGGTAGCTGATTGCCAAGGCATTAGTTCCTTATCCAAAGGTAGATTTCATCGCACCACCACGGCGGCGTTGATCTAGGATTTGCTTCTGTGTGAGGTTAGCAATACGAGGTGCCTCTTGTGCAATAATACGCTTAACAGAGTCATCACCATTGGCTGCTATATGGAAGTGGTTTTCTACAGTCACGTTCCCTTGAGACCCTTCCGTCTGCACACCTAGCTTACCGTTCTTACCACGCTTAAGAGGCATAATAGCTTCAGGCCCAGCTTCCCCCATAACCCCAAGACCACCAGAGTGTTGAAAGGCTGTAGGTGCAGTAACAACACCACCATTGGCATAGGCTGTTAGTTTTCCACCTTGCGTAAAAGCATTACCATTGGCAGAGAACAAAGCACTAAGAAAACCACCGCCGCCACCACCAAAGCTACCAAAGATACCATTAAGAATGGGCTGGATCACTAGCATATCAAAAGCCTGCTTAAGCACCAAACGAGCCATGTCCTTGAAAGCATCTCCAGCAGACTTACTGCCATCAACAATAGACATGAAGGCATCACCAAGGCTGCTCTTGATAGTGTCACCAAGTTTCTTAATCTGGTTCTCCCGTTGGGTCATCTCATCAATCTTAGTGATTTGGTCTTCTAGTCCAGCCACAATCTGAGGGTTCTGTTGGGCGAACTCTATACCAAGGGCTTTAATAACACGCTTACGTTCGTCCGACTTACCAATGAGGGCTTCCTCAAGTTCAAGCTGTTCTTCTAGTTTCTGTAGGTTTTCCCTAGCAACATCAGTGGTAGATTTACCACCACCTCCACCGCTACCGCCGCCTGAAGAACCACTACCAGCACCAAGGTCCATCGGACGCATCTTAGGCTTAAACTTGCTCGGAACATCCATCCCGATCCTTGCGAGGTCGTCTGGGGTATAGCCCATACCTAAAAGTTCTTCATAGGAAAAGCCGGGCTTTAGTTTGCTACCAGCAGGCTTAACTTCTTGCCCCATAACTTGAGCCTCACCTGCAAACTGGATGCGGTAATAGAGAGTCCTAGACTTAAAAACTGCATCAAGAGTTTTTGCTGTAGCTGCTAAGTCAGCTTGGAACTGGGCGAGAGCATCCTCACGTTCCTTTTGAAGCATCTGCTCACCAAGCATTCGCTCTTGGTTTGCCTCTTCTGACTTTTGGCTTAGACGTTCTTCCTCTGCGATAAGTTTTTGGTAGTTGTCTAATTTTTCTTGAGCGAGTTTAAGTTCTTTCTCTGCCGCTGCAACCCGTCTGTCAATAGTTTCTTGGCCACCCCCCATAGCGCCAAACGCACCCATTTCTTGCACAGTCTGTGCTCTAGCAGCCTGAAGAGCGGCCTCTGCCTGTTTAACTGCGGAGTCTAAGGCTGCTTCAGTTACATCCTCATAACCACCCTTAAGAACCTTCAACTCAGCGGCCAATGATTCGGACCTAGATTTAGCATTCTCTAGGGCGTCCGCGAAGGCACTGGTTCCATCAGCAGCATCATTAGCAGCGTCCCTAGCAGCCAAGAAAGCACCAGCAAGACCCGTACCAATCGCAAGGATCATACCTGCAATAGCACCAGCAGGACCAAAGATACCAAGAAGCTGAGAACCTTGTTGACCAAGGGCCACGAGAACACTAGTTCCAGATTGGACCTGAACTGCAAAGTCTTGGATTTGGTAGCCAAGCTGTTGAACACCCACAGCCCCAAAGCGTTTCATAATGCGAGTGTTCTTAGAGGCGACCTGACCAAACTGGTTCATAGGACCACCTCCATTCTTAAGGAAGGCTCTATACTCGTTCTTCAGTTCACGGACTTGCTGCTCATGCCTATCAGCGGAAATAGCCCCACGTGAATGTGCCTCCCCCAATTCACGAAGCTGTGTCTTAAAGAGTTGTGCGGCACGGTAGGTAGAGTTGTACTGTAGCTTAAGGCGCTCAGTCTCTTTGTTGTAGTTGGCTGTGGCTTGTTCTTGTCGCTGAAGTTCCTTAGTGAACACCTCAGCAGACTTAGCCGCATTTTTATTTACACGGTCAACTTGAAGCGCATTGTTGTAAAACTGCTGGTTGGCTTTAGCAGATTGCTGGAGTTGACGTTCAACCTTACGATATTCCCTCTCAAACACACCAGCGGACTGTTTAGCGTCTTTTGCTACACCAACCAGTTCCCGACGCATGGTCTGGATGTCTGTAAAATCAGCTACAAATTTAAGATCAGCCATTTGCTACCCTAATAAACACTTGATCCAACCTCTTGATAGCCTGTATGTCCCAAGCCTTAAGTGGTGTTTCAGTGAGTTCCTTCCATGCTTTAAGTTCAGTGTAGGTGATCGGGTTGGGGCCGGAAAAGCCAGCAGTTCTAGCAGAGTTTAACGAACAAAAGGCCGACCAAATGTACATCAATAGCGAAGGAAATTCTGTCGGGTTCTCCAGTGCTTTTGGTGTATATCCAGTCTGCCTTTCTACTTGTTCTAAGTGTGATCTCTTGGTGATGCCTTGGTCGTCTATCTGGTTAAGCTCAAACTCATGTTCAGCCCAAGACAGCAAATCAGACATCAGCCTTTCGTAAAAACGTCTGCTGAGTTCTCCTCTTCCTGAAGTTGCTCAACAATCCAGAACGCTTTAGTATAAATCTCTTTAGCCTTCTCAGGCGTAAACTCTACCCACTCACCATCGTAGTAAATCTGCCAAGCAACTGTAGTCTCAGCCATGACTTCTACACGGTCTTGTTCAGCTTCATACAGGTCAATATCTACATCAGTGTTCTTGGCTTTCTGTGCAGCCTTGAGATACTTCTGTGTGCGCTTATATTGTGCTTGTTTGTAATCAGCAGTGTGAGGCAGGTAGCGTTCAATCCACATCTCTTTCTTGTCATGCTTCAGTGGGCTACCATCACGAGGGTCAATGAGTTTAGTAACTACAGTGTCTTTTTGTGGGGTAAGACTTGAGAGGTCCATATCGGGTGTATCCTTTGATTAGGTTATCGGGTTGTAGTCGGGTTACTTTTGAATTGGTGGCTGGAGACCTCACCCGACAGAAGCCTCCAGCCTATCCCGCGCAGGAATTACTTACGTAGTGTCAGGACGCTGGATCATCAGGTTGGTCTCGGTAGTCGCATCATACAGAGCCACAAACGGCAGAGTAATAATACGGCTAGTTTGACCATCAACAGGGACATCAGCACCATTGACCTTGATCTTCGGGAAGGTGAACGTATATTCATTAGCACCAGTGGGGTCATTCACCGACACGACAAGTTCACTTTCAGTCTCGTCAATAAAGCGGTTGATAAGTGCAGCATCCTCAAAGTAGGCAGTCAGTGTGCCTTCAACAGTAGCCATACCAGTCTCAAGGTGCGGAGTAGCGTCATCACCAACAACAAAGGTAGGTGCAAGAGCATTGTCGATAGAAAACTCAAGGCTGGTCACGATAGCAGCAGTGCTGGAGCTTGCAACATCTCCAATAGCCACATCACCAGAGTAGCTGTCGAAGGGCTGTGCGATAGTGGCGTCAGTGACAGTCTTCCCGGAGCCACTGATAGTCATATCCTTACCAACCATAGAGAAGGTAGTCGTGACCATCTGGTTAGGGGCGATAGAAACTGACATGTTCGAGACAGCCATACCAGTGAACAGACGATACTGGGAGATGTCCTGTGCAGCATCCTCAATAGAGAAATACTTGGGGGTAGTGCCAACCTTCAGTTCATCAGGTGCAGAGGAAGGACTTGCGTCCCAAACACTCTGAAGGGCTGACTCAAGAAACGGATCAAAGTTACCGTCACGAAGGTCAACTACAATATCACCAGCAGCTTGGCGGTTACCATGACGGTCCACTCGAAGCATACGGTCTGGTTGAATCTCGTTACCAGTGACACGCTCTTTAGTGAGGTTAAGCGAATGTGTGTTGTAGGGAATAGCGGTGAAATCACCTGCTGGGGTAGTGCCGAAAGTGGATTCTACGATATACGACAGACCACTACGACTTCCTTGTGCGAACGCCATTTAGGTTCTCCTGTTAGTTATAGATGTACCAGCCGATGTTGACCGGGACCATGAAGAAAGACCCATCCGGCATACCTTGCTCTCGTTCTGCATATCGGATGGATACGTTAGTGCTGCCATTGGTTACGTCTGTCGTAGCCTCAAAAGCATCAATAATCTTGTCTGCCAGATCATCAGCAGCAGCAGGACCAAGACCTTCAGGTACAAAGCAGTCAACTCGGAAGATGCCTTGGTAATAAATCTGTGGGTTAAGTCCTCTGACAGCAGGTTCTCTTACTGTAGGAACTAGACGAGGCTTAACGAATGAGGTTCCTGTAGTGGGGCTGTAGGTAAGGTTCTCCCAAGCCACTTCAGGAAGCCCAGAAATACCAGACAGCTTCACTTCAAGAGCAGCGCGGATGTTGTCATAGATTGAAGCCATTATCTGAACTCATCCCTTAATTGAGCAAACACTGCATATCCGGGGGTCTTTGACCAAGCCTCACCAGTTTCTACAAGACGGGCATGGGGAGAACCATTGGAGATGACAATAATCTCGGAGTTCTTAAGGTCTAAGCCCTCAATATCAGCAGCCATCTGAGCATAACCCTCTTGACGTTTAGCTTGCGGACTTTGGTTCCGGGGCTTGTTCTTCGAGGTTCTGCCACGACCAGAACTGTAGTTGTTCTTAACGCTAAAGGATGTGACGTAAGCGCCAGTGTCTACAGGGGAGCGGTTGACAGCAAACTGAGCTACGTCTTTAAGTTGGTTCTCAACTTGTTGGTAAGCCTTATCTTCAGCTTGCTTCAGTTTCTTATCTAAAGCGCCCTTGTTAAAGTTTACTCTAGCCTTCATTCTCTCACCTGACAGATGTAGCAAACAAGAGTATCAGCATGGTAAATCTTTTGGGTAGAAACTACCTTAACAGTATCACCAAACCCAAGGATAGTATCTTCAGCATCAGGCTCAGGGAGGCTAACACCAGAGGTATCACTAGCAGGCAAAAGGGCTTTACGGTCCCCCATAAGAATACTGTCATTGTTGACTTCTGACAGGTTGAACTCAGCCATGTAGCACTTCACTGTATAGTCTGTGTTGGTAGTGGAGCCTACAGTGCCAGTCGTAGGGTCATAAGAGCCATAGAGAGGCTTCCTAAGAGTGACCTCTTGACCAAACTGGTTCACCATAGTCTGCATAGCCATAGCTGTAAGAGTAGCCATTAGGTGTCCTCATAGCCGAAGTCCATGCCATCATAGGTAGGTGGGTTCCAAAAGCGGTCCCTACGGAATGTTGGCTTCACACGGTTCGTCTGCTCTCTAGCAATCTCAATATCAGTCTTAGTGATACCGCCAGCTTTGATACCCAGACGACCACCAGCTTTAGTGCCTTGATACTCCAGTTGATCTGCCAGCTTAGAATACTGTTTGGCAAGGTCGCTATACTCTACAGACAGTTGACCATCTAGTTCTGTGGTGACTTGTCTGGAATACTTACTAGCAACAGTACGCGCCAACCAAGCAGCAGCATAATACACGTTGTCGTTAGTCTCGCTCAGTGCGAAAGTAACTTCAGTATCCTGCACTTGGGGGTCATTACTGTCAGTGTCCCCAAGCAGCAGGCGAGTAGCATTAAGACGACCTGAAGCTGTATCAGTTCCGAGGTTTGTATCATCATATGAGAAGCTCAAGATCGTCTCTCCTTTAGTTAGTCACCAAGAATGGTGTCACGGATAGTGTAGAAGTCTTCAGCGATCCAAGGGTTGTGGTTAAGGAACCTACGGATAAGACCACGTTGCTTATCTTCGATCTTGGATTGCTTACATTTTTTGTTGTTGAACTCTTGGTTAGAGCTTGTGCGGTCCTTGACAATAGCATTAAGCTGAGTCACAACGCTCTTGAGGTCTTCAGCGTTCATCTCACTGAGGCGGTCTCCGACCTTATTGGCTTTGTTGAGTTCTGTGTTGTGGTAGACAAACCCTTGAGCATAAAGACTAGCAACATCTTTCATCTCTAGGTTACGTTCTGCCCAGTTGAAGTGTTCTGACTTCTTCCAGTATTTACCATCAGCAGTAAAAGGAACTTTGACAAAGATCGGCCAGTCCACCTGCCAACCAAGATAACGGGGGTGCATACCATCACGATTGATAGCCATATGTATTCTCTCCAATAGAAACTGTTTTAGGATGTATTGTTATTGGGGGATGCCCTCAGTAGGAACTAAGGACACCCCAAGAGTTAATTGCTATTAGGAAATAGCCGAGTTGATGAAGCCACCCAGATCAGCGCCCACAACCTTCATGTCGTAAGCCATCTTAACCTGAATATGCTCTGCAACTTGCTGACGCTTCAGTGCATCATCCGAGAAGGACTCAACCGAAACACCCAAGTTGTTAGCACCCGGAATGTTGTTCCAAGCGAAGGTCATACCAGCAGCAGGGGTCATCAGACCACCCGAAGCAGGGGTGTGGACCAGCAGAACGTGGTTGCCACCAATAAAGCTGTTGCTCTCAGCGACACCCTCAACCGAATCATTCTCGATTGCTTCCATCACGTAGAAGTTCTCGACTTCAAAGATTTCTGCCAGCTTCGCGTTAGCCACCAGAGCAGTGTTAGTGATAGTAGCACCACCGTTGAGGCGATCCAGAATATCAGGGTTGTTAATCAGAGCGTCACGAACTTCTTTACCAACAACCATAGTGTTAGGCTTAAAGCCGCCCGACTTAAGTTGAATGGTACGACTCAGGCGAGTAACATCCTGAATCGGGGTTGAGTTGGTGTAGTCGTCCCAGTTGGTGACTTCAGTAGCAGTGTCGTTATCACCGTTAGCAACACCGTCCCAGTTAGTACCCCAGACACCATCAGCAAAGAAGGTAGAGGCGAACTGGTTTTCACGGTGGATCAGCAGACGGTTAACCAGAGTGGTCGAACCTGCCGAGCGGATGTCCAGAGCGGCATCTTCGTTGGCAAGCGTCTGCTCGTCAAAGTCCATACCAAGGCCATACACATCAGCAAAATACGAGTCATTCGAAATGCTCATACCGATGCGGTTGACTTCAGTGCGCGGGGCGAGTTTCTTAACGTCACCCTTGCGGTTCATGTTGTCGCGGTCGTAGATGTAATACTTGTCCGACTGACGCTCAACGCCAACCAACGGGAACACCTTGTCCGCGATAAAGTTTTCTTGAGATTGTACATAAGCCAGCGTCAGGTTTGTGAGCGGCTGGTCAATATGCACCTGACTCGGAGTCAAAAGAGGCATAATGTTTATCCTTTACTTGTAGGGTTAAGCAGCAGCGTTGCCGCCCTGAATGAGTTCAATGGCAAAAACTTGACCATCAACGGCATCTTCAAGAGCATAGCCCATGATGACATCGTCAGTGGCAGCAGTCACACAGTTACCGTCAGCATCAGATGCAACAGAGTCACCAGCAGTGACAGAAGCACCAGCTTCAACGATAGTCTTGCCTGTCATAACGACAGTAGCGGCTTTGCCAGCAGCATCAGGCTCGTTGTAGAGGACACCGATTGCTTGTGCGCCATCACCACAGAGGTCAACCTGACCATCAGCAGCAAGTGCAACGAATTTGAATTGACCAGCCGACAAGTCACCGCCAGCTTCGAATGTGCGCGTATCGCGACTTTGGAATACGGCCATTGTTATTCTCCTTTACGAATGGCTTTAAGGACTTCACGGCCTTCGTCAGTCTTAGCGACTTCAGCATAGGCTTTCGCATAGTCCGATTTTTTGAGGTTGTTGGCTTCCATATGAGCCTTAACAAGAGATTCCATCTTGTCGTTTGCAGTGGCGAACTCACCATCAACATCCGACTTACCGAACTCTTCCATCTTGTCTGCGAAAGCCTTATCAGCAGCGTGAAGGGCTTCCATCAGCATGTCCACTTCGTCCATTTTTTCGACAGCGACCAAGAGGCTTTTAGCAACCTCAGTCTTGAAGTGGGGCAGTTCAGCTTCAGCACGTTTCGTCAGAGCGGCATCAGCCTTTTCAATCTCTGCTTCTTCAAGTGCTTTTAGGATAGGTGCAGGAACGTCTGCTTTGTTGATTTGCTCACCGCCATATTCGATGAACTCTTCAGGTGCCTTTTTGTGAATACCCTCTTTAGTAATCTTGTAGCCTTCCTCAAGGAGGGCTTTACGAAGGTTCTCGTTTTGTTCTTTCAGAGTTTCGACTTCAGCTTTAAAATCTTCCGACTCATTATCAGCCTTCTTCATGTCGCTCTCATAAGCCTTCATAGCTTCTTCCTCGGACATCCCTTTGTCCATATAAGGCTTCAGCTTAGCTTTCATGTCGTCAGACATTTTAGTAACTTCACTCATGTTATCTCCTTCGGAGGTATCTCGCTTGAACAGGGTGACATGGGCACCAATAGAAGCCCCCTTATCTACAAGGGACACCTCTTCAAGCATTAGGTTTTCAAGCATTGTCGGCATATCTGTTACCTTTGCTTAAGTTGATGTCTGCGGGTAGTATCTGGAGGTTCCAAGGAACGTGCAGTCCGCAAACGTTGTCGCCCTGTAGCGGGACGATATGATCTACATGGTACTTTTCACCTGATACTGCGGTGAGGTCTTTAGCTAACCAGTAGAAATCCTTAATCTCTTGCTCTTGTTCAGAAGTTAGGTCAAGGGTGGCGTTGAGTTTTGTGGAGCGTCTTTTAGCAGCCCTTACGAAGAAATCTACTTTATTTTTCTGGTAATATAGTTGGCTGCGTTCTAATGTTTTATCAGGGTTATTATCTCGCCAAGCCTTATTCCTACTTAAAACAAACTCTTTATTGCTTTTGTAATACTTCTTTGCGCTGGCTTTCTTGCAAGCCTTACATTCATCGTGGAGACCATCAGGCTTGCTTCGGTTTTTCGGAAAATCCTCTACAGGCTTAACGTTTTCGCAAGAGCGGCAAGACTTAGGTTTTGGTGGTTTTGTTTTCGCCCTTTTAGCCCTAGATTCCTTATCCGCTAGCCTTCTGCATGGTCTACAAAACCCGTATCTTCCATCTTTCTTACAAGCGTGAGGAGGAAAATTATCTATAGGAAGTTCTTTATGACACTTATTGCAAGTTTTATACGTCACGCCTCTGGCCTCTGCCACCAATAGAAAAGTCTTTTAGTTCACCCTTCTTCACAGCATCCCAAGTCTCATCATCATGAACCTTAACGGCAATCAACCAAGCCTCAAGGGGGGACTCAATCTGATAAGCCTTCTTGGTCTCATTGGTCATAGGGAAAGAGTGGATGATGGTCGTGGTCGGGTCACCTTTGTGCATTGTCTTGCCGTGACGCATCCCCAACATGAACTCAGAAGCGGCTTTCTCAAGCTCTTCAGCGGTGATAATGTCACCTTGGCGATCTACGATAGGTTCCCCGTTCTTAGAAATCACAGATGCGTATCCATAAACAATACGCTGATCGTCATCCATTTTGGTGACTTCACCATAGGCTTCAAATTCTGTCTTAGTCATTTCACTGACAGTCATGTCTTCTTCCCACTTCTGTCTCGCCCAGCTAGGCATTAGTTTAACTCTCGTGTGATGACCAAAGGTAAGCTACCAGTGTTAGGGAAGGTCTCAACATTACCATCTGAGTAGGTAACTTCAAACTCTACGTAGTACGTACCTACTGTAGCTGTATCCCCTGCCTGCCAATCATATTGAACTACACCATTCTCAGCATCAGTGATAGTCATCTGTCTGGTTAAGACGACAGCCCCACCGATAGCTTTCATGTGCAGCATTACTACAGCAGCAGTGATGTTCACCGGGACAAGATTAACGTCTGACAGTGTAGCCTCAAGGGAAGGGGATGTGTCATTCTGTTTAATTCTAAATGCCATTATGCTACCCTATTTTGGTTATTACTGAAGTCTGCCGTATTGTATGCCTCAGACAGTGTAGCTGTGTTATCTGAGTTAGCTGTGACGGACACAACACGCCTCTTAGAAGAGTTGATTGAGAGCTGACCAACAACAGGGACACCAGTGGTGATACCTACCCCGACAAGGATATTCGTCTCAACCATTGTTGTAGTTGCAACTACAGGTTGACCTGCCGTGATGTTGTCACCAACTAAAGTCTCATCCTCAAAGGCTGTGATAGATGGGGCTGTCGGTTGGCTAGTTGTAATACCCTTAGGGGAAAGGACGTGTGTCTGATTTGAGGTTGCTACACCTACAGTTGGTGGTGCAGTATTGATGTTAGCTGCTGTAAGGTCGTGGGTCTGAACAACCGTCTCTTCCTGAACAACAGGTTGACCAGTGACGACCCCAACGGAGATCAGGGAATGATCTTGCGTAAAATCAGGATAGGTAACTACAGGTGTACCAGACACAATGGGAGCAGCGTTAAGTGTCTCGTCCTCTGCCATTGTGATAGAGGGGACAGACGGTGCCGCAGTCGTAATACCGACAAGGCTCAGGTCATGGGTCTGACTGATAGAGCTTGCTTCAACACTGGGTTGACTAGTTGTGATGCCATCAGCAAGAAGTGGTGTGGTCTCAATTATGGAAGGTTGACCAAGTACAGGCTGACCTGTCGTGATGACTACAAGACCAAGGCTGTTGTTCTCCACAATGGCAGATGAACCAACACTAGGTTGACCAGTAATGACTGCTACTGGCGAGAGGTCATACTCTTGCAGTAGGGCAGAGGCTTGTACTGTAGGTTGTCCAGCAGTGATTGGGTCAGCAGAGAAAGTCTCTTCCTCAGAAGCACTGATAGCTGGTACTACAGGTTGACCAGTTGTAATACTATTTGCCGATAGTAGGTGGCCCTGAACAACCGTTGACAACGGAACGATTGGCAATCCTGTCGTGATGGCATCAAGCGTGAGGCCATGCCCTTGAGCAACATCAGACGCACCAAGAACAGGATTACCCGCAGTAATGTTATCACCGACCAATTCATAGACGACAGCCGCCCCATCATCCGCTAGGGGCACAGAAGCTAATGGGGCGAAGCCAAGCATCTGTTACTCCGGCTTTGTCGGCCACTCGACCGAGTAGGGGAAGCCCTCTTGGGCAGTTATATCACGCAGGGCTTGGCGGTAGTCGGCCCATCCTTGCGTCATTGTGTTGTCGCTAAGGGCCATCCAGTCGGTTTCTGCGATAAAATCGTTGCGCTTAGATCGGATAGCTTCTTCGGCCTGATCTTGTGGCTTGTTGACTACGGTATAGCCGATCATCCAACGATTTCCGTGGATAGGTTTTCCAACCTGATCTTGATCAATCTCACCAGTAATAGGGTCAGTGGCATCTTCTTCGGTGCGATACCATAAGATTTCTCTATGAGGCATCTCGTCCATAACAAGGTCTTGGACTAGCGGATCGTGATGAGGTTTAGAAAGTTCAACAACAGGATGCACCAAGTGCCGACGAAGCATAGTGTCGGGGATGTTTTTGGGGAAGCTGGTGTGCGGATTATCACGACGGAATTGCCCGATTGTGTAGGGAAACTCTACGGGCTGGTCGTTTGTTATTTTGACGTACATTTGGAAACCTTTCTTACGAAAAATCATCGCCAGACTGAACACCATAGTATGTGGTGCCACCGTCAATAGTCAGGAAAGTGAGGATGTCTGTCTCTCCATTTGCAGGGGAAGAGGGAATTGTTCCAGAAGGCCAGACTACGGATGCTGGGTAGGTGAAGGTGGCCTCGGTGACAACGTTCGTGGTGTATGTCCAGACGGCATCTCCAATATTCCCAATAACATACATTTTAGTCCCATCGGGCTTAAAGAATAGGCCCTGAGGGCTTGTTTCTTGAGCAGACACGCTAAAGTTTTGGGCATAAGAAGCAGTTGAAACATCCCAAGCTGTACTCAAGTCATATTCGTTTACAGCATCTCCAATATTCCCAATAACATACATTTTAGTCCCATCGGGCTTAAAGAATAGACCTGTTGGGCTACTTTCTTGAGCAGACACACTGAAGTTCTGGAGGTAGGACGCTGTAGAGACATCCCAAGCTGTACCCAAGTCATACTCGTTTACATCATCTCCAGTATTCCCAGGAACATACATCTTTGTGCCGTCAGGTTTGAAGAATAGACCTGTTGGGCTACTTTCTTGAGCAGACACACTGAAGTTCTGAAGGTAGGACGCTGTAGAGACATCCCAAGCTGTGTTCAAGTCATATTCGTTTACACCATCACTACTGGCCCCAATAACATACATCTTTAGGCCATCGGGCTTGAAGAATAGACCTGTTGGGACACTTTCTTGAGCAGCCACACTGAAGTTCTGAAGGTAAGAAGCAGTAGTTATATCCCAAGCCGCACTTAAGTCATATTCGTTTACATCATCACCGCTGTACCCAACAACATACATCTTTGTGCCGTCAGGTTTGAAGAATAGGTCTGATGGGTTACTTTCTTGAGCAGCCACACTGAAGCTACCATAAGCAGGAGGTTCAGCATTACTCAAGTCATACCCAACAGGCACACCAGCACCTGTCACCTTCAGCGTTATACCATAAGCAGTTCCACTAGCAGGCGGGTTGCTAAACACAAAAGTAGTGTCGGAGCTTGGAGTGTGTTCAAAAACGGTCCCAGTGGTCAAGTCGAGGGTAGCGTTTCCGGTGACAGTGCCGAGGCGCTCTTCACGAAAATCCGCCTCCACAGCCGACACATAAACGACAGCATCACCCGAGAGGCTGATGGGCGAACCTGCATTGCTGCTTTCACTTGCAGATCGTGTCAACGTCCCGCCGGAATAGGTGCCTGAGCCGATCTCCCATTCGGTGCCGTCCTCAATGACGTAGCGCACCACATCTGAGTTTACGACACCAGCGGCAGCAAAGGTCTGATAGCCGTCAACCGCCGACCCAAGGGTGAGTGTCCCTGTGCCAGTGGTGGCCGTGGTCATTTTTGCGCGGTTGACGAGTTTGGTCATAGTTCACCTGTGCCAGTGTTGTCGTTTTCGTGGGTCAGCTTATGCCGGGTCTGGGATACCGATTGCGACAGACGAGAGAGTGAAGGTGTTGCCCGAAGTCACAGACTGCGAAGCGGTAAGTGAGCCGGTGGCCAGCAGGCGGCTGTTCACGGTGTCCACAATCGCGTAGTGCGTGGCGGTGCCAGTGCCAGTGACCGAGCCATCAGTGATAGCTGCAACCACAACCTCACGCCCCCCACCAGAGCGATCTTGTGGTGCGCCGATGGAAAGCGATATGCTGTTGCCGAGCGCGTATGTTGCATTGGCCTCAGTGTATGTGGTAGCCTCTTGCGAGGTGATGATGATTTTATTCGCTTCGGTGTCAAGAACGGTCAAGCCGTTGTCGAATACACGGTCGTTAAGTGTAGCCATTATTCAGTTTCCTGTATGTTTTGTTGGATACCCAATTCAGGGTCATACTCAAGTTCAGCAATATCCATAAGATCACGGACAGTCTCAGGATGATTACTGACATCAATATTAGCACCATTAAGATTACGCAGGAAGCCAGCAATCTCACGAAGGTCATGGGGTGCAACATCACCAACCATAACAAAAACTTCAAATTTCTTATTGCCTCCGGACAGGCGACGAGGCTTGTCAATTTCGACTTGCTCCCCTTGGTATTCCGCCTTGAGAATTGCCTCTTGAAAACTACTCACCGGGATTACCCCCTACTTGCTTGTCATCTTCTTCCGAAGTTCTATTCTTTGATCCAATCACATTATCATCCAGCTCTACTGGCTCCCACTCGTTGTAGATAGAGAGGGGGCCTAGATTAAGTGCTTTGTATACAACCGAATCATATGGCATAGTGTGCCACCCGAAAGTGCACCAATCTTTAGGGGACCAATCCCAACTAATTTTCCAATTTTCCTCGCAGTAAACTACTTTATTACTAAACATCGTAAGTGTTACCCTTACTAAGATTCATTTTTGCCGGTGAACCCACTTCATTACTACCTTCTTCTTGGGTCAAACCACCCTTTACATCACCACCGTCATAATACTCAGCACGAGCTGTAGCCATACGGCGCCCCGCCTCAAGGTCTTGACTGTAGGTTTCACGATTAAGATTAGGCAGTTCAGCATTGTCCAGCAGTGCATCAACAATATCAGGCTGGGAGGCAAGGTTAATGTCAGCACCGTTAAGGTTACGTAGATAGCTACCAAGTTCCTTAAGATCGTGGGGTGCAACATCACCAGCAACAATCTTAGGCATCAACCCGTAGTCAAGGCCATTGAGTTCCCACAGACGCTCCACAAGCTGCTTGTTAAGCACATCTACAATCGTCTGGATATACGACTCTAGGGCGCGCAGGAACAGGTCAGTCTTGGATTTAGAAAGGGCATAAGAACCGCCTTGAGACCCCAGCATAAGAAACTCGCTCAATACACTACGAGCAATGTCATGTTGGTAGCGACGAACAATAGGATCAATGTCAATGTTACGGTTACCCTGAGAGGACATAAGCTCTACGTCAACCATACGAGTGTTGGTAGGCTCACCTTCTTTACCGGGGTATGTATCGCTAGGGACAATGATGTAACCCTGTTCGTTGAACTTGACATCACGCAGGATGCTCTGGAGTTCATTTACGAAGCCTCTCTGTGCAGTGGTAGCATCAGCAGAAAGATACTCAGCAGGGATACGAGCCACAGGGATACCAGCAAGCTCACGCTCAACTGCAATAGCTTCAATGGACTGAAGGTTGTTCAGGTACTCATAAGAGGTGTAAGCATTACGGATAATGGGTCTGCCCGAAGGATCGCCGTTAATGCTGGTAGTGCGGTAGTAAAGGCTCTTACGGCTAGGGATATAGTGCTTCTGGTTGCCGTAGGAACCCTCTTGATACATGCCAAGAATCTCACCAGTCTTCTGGTCTACCTCAAAGCGGGATACTGTCCAAGGCGCACGAGAAGCAATCTTACGGACACCAATACGACCATCAGAGAACTTAGAGCGTTTCTTAGGGTTCTGGGTGTCCATACCTTCACGGCGCTTGTAGACCACTTCAAACCAAGCGAACCCGTAACTCAGGAACGAAAGGCTCTCTGATACGTGGTCATCAAGGGTATGCTCCATGTCTTCCAAGACACTCTCAAGGAAGTTCGCCTCATTGACAGACGCCTCACTGTCAGGGTCAGAAGGTTTAACCTTAAGGTCTACGTCACGAAGAATCTGCTCCACTGCATACATGACAGCGCCGATGGTACTATCGTTCTCACGCATCTCACGGTATTTTTTGATCGCCCGCTTACCACGAAGCTCAGGAAGGAACTCGTCAGCACGAATCTGTCCGTTGTGCGTATTGTCACCCGCAACGCCTAATGTCTGTTTTGATTCTGTTTCGGACAGCTTCTTAGCCATTATCTCAAGCCTTTAGCGTTGCTATAAACGAGTTG
>Ga0209953_1000051_pt1 | contig 47919 bp, 43 predicted proteins | sample SalPonred_H2O_MG_FD_185713 | JGI IMG/M metagenome (GOLD analysis project Ga0209953, IMG submission 185713) | Salt pond water microbial communities from South San Francisco under conditions of wetland restoration - Salt Pond MetaG... | ecosystem: Environmental > Aquatic > Non-marine Saline and...
GGCTGAATCGACACGATGCGGGTTCACCGCCACATCCACACCGGCAGCGCGCAGCCGCTGAACAAGTTCAACCCGGTAGGGATACATCACTCCGATGAAGGACACATCATGAGTAGGCACCACATCCTTGATCCGCTCCAGCACCATCGCGCTCGATTGACGTGATACCGGCATGGTCACCGGACCGACTTCAACGCGTCCCGGAACAAGCACTGAATCCATGGACGTGCAGATATCCACTGCCATGAAGTTGGTTGACATCCGAGCAATCCGACGCGACTTCATCGTCACCAAGGAGAAGGCGGAGTCGAACATCACCCCGAGCAAGACCCCATCCCATTGTTGAGCAAGCGAATTCCATGCCGTATCCCAGGTCCACTCCTCAGGGCTTCCTGGATCATGCTCGATATGCGTCACGACATGCGTGGCTTGCGTGTCGTGAAGGTGATCGCGCAGTCGTCGCTGCCATACATCCGGTAGCTCCCCTGGACCGACGTCGAGCACGCTCACTGACCGCTCACCGAACATCTCACGGGCAGCCTGGTAGGCCTCGTAGTAAAAGTTTCTGGTGCCGGGACGCCAACTCTCACACTGCGGGCCTTCCTGAGGCACCACCACGATGTGCGGGGGCCTCTCTCGAAAGGACGGTGGCACATACCCACCCTGAGGAGCCCGAGATGTCGGCGTCGAGGCGTCCCTGGTCCGATTGAAGGCTCGGTCCTCCAGATTCGGCAGGAACCGCTCTGCGGCCTTTCCAAGACGCGCTCGCCAGGACAAGGAATCGCTCACACCACCCACCTCAGCGCAATAATGCAGGGCAGATCGGGGTGAGTCGGCTCATCAAGCCCATCACCCCAATTGGGAGGCCAGTACGGCGAAAAGATTGGGCGGTCGACGAACGATGGGTCAGCAAGGCACTTGGCCTTGATGCGGGCCACCTCGTCCGTCCAGTTCGGGGCCGGGGTGCTGCGAAACTCACTAGCAGGCATAGCCGGCCACCAAATAACAAGTACAAGTGCCGTCACGACGGCGATTGCCCAAGGTCGCGCGCGACGGATAGGCCCATCAGCAGCGACCAATGCAGCAGCGCCCCACAGCAAGAGTGGAACGACGAAGTACCGGTTGTTGGCGTATCCGATGGCGGTGGGGATCAGTCCAAAGGCGAGTCCAGCGAGCACCAGCAACCCAACGGAAGATCCGTAACCATCGATGGCTGCCCACCCGACTACCAATTGCCGGACGCCAACGGCGACCAGGACCACAGCAAAAAGCCAACCGGTCAGCGATAGAGGAGCCATTGAAAAGTTTGTGAAGAACGAGTACTCACCAATCGACAGCCCAGGCCAGTAGGTAAATACCGAGACTGGCATTGAGTCCGCCCAAGAATTCAAGGACTCGGAATTCAACGACACAGGTCGACGTGTGGGTGCTGACAGGGCCACGAATGCCTGAGCCGCGAGACCAATCACGAGGCCAGACAGCCACCAGGCAGCAACGACCGGTCGCAACGCCTTGCGGGACCACTGAACTAGAACCAGCGCTACAAGCACAATCGCGGACGGAATCGTCAACGCCGTGATGAGCAGTAAGGCTGCACCGCCGATCGTCCACCATCGACTCCAACCGCGAGTCGGAGGGAACAAGACCATGAGCGTGGAGAGGTAGAGCAGCAGCATGTAGCTGCTGCCGATCGCGTTGATCGCTTCCAGACCCACCATGGGAGCCAAGACCGGCAACATTGCCGCGGCCACCGACACGAACCAGCCCAGACCCGCCCTACGCATGATCACCAGGGCAAATGCCGAAATCACTCCAGCAAGCAGTGCGGCAAGAAAATTAGCGCTGAGCGCCCACCACTGAAGGGGCAAGATCGACGTGGGCCAGGCCAGGATCCGGGGAAGAAAAAGCAAGTAGCCGGCGAACGGATCACTCACGCAGGTCCAAAAGTCAGCCTTGTGAACACAAAGCGGGAACAGCCCGTCCTCCGCCCACAGATTCTCCGTGAGAGCCGTGCCATTTCCCAGCCACAACCGCCCCACAGAAATGGCCATTGCCACGACACCCACGACCACGGACCAGGGCCAAACCCTCGCGCGCTTGTTTGACACGGCAGCCACCTTAGGCGGCAGCAGTTGACCTGGGCACCGTCCGCCGCGGTAGAGACCGCGCGATCATCGCTAGGCCTGCGCCTGCTCCGAAACCAGCAGCAACCAAGCCGGCCACCGTGACCAAGACGGTGTTCCACACGACCACGCTTTCAATTCCCACGAGGAGCACAACGCTAAGTCCCGCAAAGACGAACGCCCTTCGATTTGCTCCAACCAGAAGAGATGCCAGCGGAACCACGAGAAGCAAGAAAGCCGCCTTGTATCCGTATCCGAAACCAGCGATCAAAACACTGGCCAGGTACAAGCCGCTTCCACCGATCGCAAGCATGCCCAGATCGGGCCTGTTCCTGCGAGTTGAAGCCCCAACGGCAAATCCCCAAACGACAGCAGCAGCGGCCAAGCCAATAAGCAGAAGGTCACCAAACTGCAGTCCTGTCGAGGCTGCATTGGACCCAAGCATCCGAGCGACGACTGGAATCCGCCCCAACACCACGAAATCGCCGTAATCGATCATCGCTGAATTCGATGAGGAGCTGAACTGGAGGTTCGTCCAAGTAACTAGCACAAAGCCAACAGATGCAAAAAGGAATCCAGTAACAACCGTCCAACCCCGTCGCAGCCTCAGGGCCGGCAACAACATCACCCCAAGGACGAACGGGTAATACTTCCAGCTCCCAACAACCCAGATGGCCGCCCCTGCTATCCACCAGGACCACAAAGCGTTCCAGCGACGCGTCAGCAGGACTGTCCCAACTGCCACCCACAGTATGACCGCGTCAATATTTCCCCTCTCCAAAAGAAGCAACCACGGTGCTCCAACTGCCGCCACCAGCAGAACTATCCGACCTAGGCCCTCTGCTTGACGGGCAAGCCACATCAGGACCAAAGACGACACCACGATCATCGCAACACCCAGAAACGCTACGTTCGCCTGAGAGAAGACCCCGAAGGGCACGAACCTCAGCCACACCATGCCCGGGCCATAGATCGACGCATCCTGCATGCAACCGTTGTTGTCTTGGTAGATGTCGAACCCGAAGCGAGCACAATCGACGCTCAGCATCACAAGGTCGAAATCCCAGAATTGGATTATCCCCTGGGGAACCTTCAACCCGCGATAGATCAGGACACCGAGATCGGTGTTGCCTCCCGCCAGACCCCACCACGGCAGAAAGGAGGCCACGAATGACGTGCCTCCGACGATCCACGGAAGCCCAGCCGAGGTTGTGATCCTCGCCCGCGAGACAGTCCCAGCGGTCACGAGCACGGCAACAAGCACCGCCAGGGCAACCCACCCGAGATGAGCGAACCCTTGGGCCGCCGTGTTAGCGGGATCAGTGATGCTGGCCAGAACGAGGGCAAGGGCTACTCCGACTAGCGCCCAGGTGGCCACTGCGGCGCCCACGGCGAGGCGCACTGCCCTTCGCTGGCTCACGGTTCGCGATACTAACCACCGTGCAGCCCTTGGTCTCAATAGTCGTGCCGGTGTTCAACGGTATGCCGCATCTGCGTCCCCTTGTGGATTCCCTGCTCACTCAGACGTATCCGAATATGGAGTTTGTCTTCTCCGACGGCGGCAGCACTGACCACAGTCATGATTTCCTTGATTCGCTTATGGATCCTCGGATTCGGATCCTTGAGCAGCCCCAGGGAACCTCGGCTGCCGAGAATTGGACTGCTGCCAGCCAGGCAGCGCAGGGTGAATTCACAAAGCTCATCTGCCAAGACGACTTGCTCTATCCCTGGGCAATTGAGCAGCAGGTAACGGACCTGCTGTCACGGCCCAAAGCTGTTATGGCCACCGCCAGTCGTGACATCGTCGATGCAAAGGGACGGACAGTCTTCCGAAATCGCGGCCTCAGCGGCATCAAAGGAAAAAAGATCGACGGAAAGCAGGCCATTCGTCAGTGCTACCTCCAGGGCACGAATGTCATTGGTGAGCCGCTCGCCGTGCTTTTCCGGACCGAGGTACTGCAGGATGCTCTTCCCTGGCAAGACGAAAATCCCTTGATGCTCGACCTTTCCATGTACGAGAAGGTCGCCCCACGGGGACAGATCTGTGTCCACAGCAAACCGATCGGAGCCTTCCGTGTTAGTTCATCGTCGTGGTCCACGAATCTGGCAAAGGAGCAGGTTGACCAGACACGGCAGTGGCAAGAGGCCTACGCCGCCCAGCACGCAGACGATCTCTCCGCAGCCGACCGACGTCGTGCAGCACTCGGCCGTACCACCCAAACCTCACTTCGTAGGCTCGCTTACATACTTCTTCGAGCACGTGGGCGCCTCACCTCGCACGAGTAGCCTCATACGATGAGAACCGTGAGTGATTTCTTGCTGGGCAGTCGGCGCGTAGGGCCGGACCAGCCCACCTACTTCATCGCCGATATCGCGGCGAATCACGACGGCAGCCTCGAGCGAGCCAAACTGCTCATGACTCTCGCCCAGGAGGCGGGCGCTGACTGCGCCAAATTCCAGCACTTTCGAGCTCCCCACATTGTTTCGGACTACGGCTTCAAAGCATTGGGATCACAGCAATCGCATCAGGCCTCGTGGGAGAAGTCCGTGTTCGAGGTCTACCAAGAGGCGAGCCTTCCCTGGGAATGGACTGAGGATCTGGCTGCACATGCTCGTGAAATCGACATCGAGTTCATGTCTGCGCCCTATGATCTTGAAGCTGTGGATCACCTTGATCCCTACGTCAACGCCTACAAGGTCGGTTCCGGCGAGATCAACTGGATCGAGGAACTCGAATACGTAGCCTCTAAAGGAAGGCCGGTGCTTCTCGCGACCGGCGCGGCATCACTTGACGACGTAGAACGCGCTATCGACACTCTGGTTAGTGCTGACGTCCCGGTCGTTCTCATGCAGTGCAATACAAACTACGAAGGCTCGGTGGACAACATCCGCCACGTGAATCTACGTGTCCTAACTCAATACGCGAGCGTGTTTCCATCCGTAACGCTTGGCTTATCCGACCACACTCCTGGGCATGTCACTGTGCTGGGTGCAGTTGCGCTCGGCGCCCGCGCCGTTGAAAAGCACTTCACGGACGACACAACGAGGATGGGCCCCGATCACGGCTTCTCTATGGACCCGATTACTTGGCGGGCCATGGTGGACGACACCCGAATGCTTGAAGCCGCGCTTGGCACAGGAGAAAAGGCCATTGAGGACAACGAGTCTCAGACCGTGGTCCTCCAACGACGCTGTGTTCGGTTGGGTCGCGACATCCCTGCCGGAACAGTCATCACCCGCGAAGATCTTGAGGTCCTGCGACCAGCACCCCGAGAAGCAGTGCCGGCGCATGCGGTGCATACGGTCGTCGGAAGGACCCTCGCACGGGACATGGTCAGCGGTGAGCACGTATCCGAGAGTGATCTGGCCTGATCAGTGACACCCATGGATTCATGTGTGTACGTCACTCAGGGGTGGGGTGTGCATGACGAGCGATGGGTAAGTGCTCTGCGCGACTGCGGATTCACCGTCGAGACCTTCAGCCGCGACCGAGACGCAATGTCCGTCGAAGAGATCCGCAGCGCTCTCGATCGCACTCACGGCCCAGTACTCGCCGGCCCCTTGAATTCCATGACGGAAGCCCTCGTGAGTGGCTCACGGCCCGTCATCGGTCTCTCGTGGGGATTCGACCTTCTCGAAATGCATGATTCGGGGTCTGACCTAGCGTGGATCAAGCGACTGAACGGTCTGATCGTCGATTCGCATGCAAATCGAGAAATCGCTCTTGGTTCGGGCATCGCCTCTGGCCGAGTCTTCGAGATCCCATGGGGAATCGATATCGGTGCTTTCACCCCACAAGGCGACGCCCTAACGCCCGACACTTTCGACCTAACGTCGACGGCCCGTCTGATTCTGTCTCTACGCGCTCTTGAACCCATCTACCGCGTGGCCGACATCATCGATGCATTCGCTCTCATCGCGGCCGACCACCCGGACGCGTACTTGTTGATCGGAAACAACGGACATCTTCGCCACGAACTCGAGGCCCGCGCGGCGGACAGTGGCGTAGGGCACCGCATCCGATTCATCGGGAAGTTAGCCGAGTCCGAGCTCCCTCCACTTCTTCGAGCCGCGGCAGTCTACGTCACGGCATCTGAGGTGGACGGCACCTCGGTCACGCTGCTTCAAGCGATGGCCTGCCAGATTCCCGTCGTGGCATCGGACACTCCCGGTAACCGGCAGTGGGTTGCCCCCGAGAGGGCTGGTGCGCTCTTCACAACCCATTCCACCGCAGCCCTGGCGGACCGACTCCGGGAAATGCTCGATTCACCACCCGAACCGACCCAACGAGCCGCGGCCCGCACCGTAGTCGTCGAAAACGCCAATTGGACCAAGAACAGCGCAGCACTCGGATCGATCATGCGCGGCTCGGCCTGAATAAACATGATCTCCTTCTAGACTGCCGCGGTGAGCCGAGTTCGTCTGAGCGTGGTCATCCCCGTGTACCAGGGGGAGAGCACCCTTCCCGCCCTCATGGAGGAACTGGAGGCTTACACAATTCCCCAGACCACCCCCCAAGGCCGTGAATTCATGGTCGAAGAAGTGCTGCTCGTCTGGGATCGCGGACCGGGGCGCTCCGATCAAGTACTCCGGGAACTGTCTCAGCGTTACTCCTGGGTGCGGCCTCTATGGCTGAGCCGGAATTTCGGGCAGCACGCGGCAACGCTGGCGGGAATGACTTCCTCTGGCGGCGACTGGATCGTCACCATGGACGAGGACGGACAACAGGACCCCACCTACATCCCCGGGATGCTCGACACCGCGTATGACCAAGGTGCTCAGCTCGTCTACGGAACCCCTACGAATGCTCCGCCCCACTCGTCAATTCGGAATCTTGCCTCAAAGGTCGTCAAGAAACTCTTCGCCGGTGCCCTCGCAAACGACGGATTCGCCGAATTCAACAGCTATCGACTAGTCCTCGGGGAAATCGGCCGAAGCGTCGCGGCATATACGGGAACGGGTGTCTACCTGGACGTCGCGCTGAGTTGGGTCGTCGCCGATGCCACGACATGTCCGGTAGTCGCTCGACGCGAGGGGCGCGACGCCAGCAACTACACCTACCGGCGCCTTCTTGGTCACTTCGGGCGGCTGATCGTTTCCAGCGGCACCCGCCCGCTGTTCTTCGTCTCCTGGCTTGGTGTTCTTTTCGTTCTCATGGGTGCAGCCGTGAGCATCTGGGTTCTCTACGAGCGCATCACCGGCGAGATCATCATCGCCGGCTGGGCATCGACGTTCGTCGCGCTAATGCTGATCGGTGGCGCGATGCTACTGAGCTTGGGAATCATCGCGCAGTACGTCGGTGCGGCAACCAACATGAGCCTGGGTAAGCCCTTGTATGTAGTTGTTCGAGACCCCGCCTCGACCTTCGATCCACGGGCCACCGAAACCGATCCGATGAACCAGTGATTCTTTGGATCATCGGTGCCGGCGGCCTGCTCGGCTCTGCTCTGCGACGAGTCGCGTCCGACCAGTGCTGCCAAGTTGTGACCAACGAACACGTACCCTGGTCGGACGCCGAGGCAACCGTTGAAGTCATTCGAGCCGACGCCGTTGAGCTACGCGCGATGGTCGAGTCAACCCAGGCCCGCGCCTGGGGCATCGCCTGGACCGCGGGACGCGCGACTACAGCAAGTAGCCCTGAGGAGACTGCCGAAGAGCTTCGGGTGTTTGAGGGCTGTCTAGAAGCCATGAGCGAGACCCTGGGTGGACTTACTGGTGGGGTCTTCGCTCTTGCATCATCCGCCGGTGGGGTCTACGCAGGCAGCAGCCTTCCGCCCTTCTCATCCAGCAGCGAACCCCGACCACTGGGCGCATACGGCCAGTTGAAAATCGATCAAGAGAACGCGGCCATGAGGACCCTGGGGTCCTCTATGGGGGTGGTCATCGCGCGCATCGCCAACCTTTACGGACCGGGCCAGGATCTATCCAAACTCCAAGGCCTAATCTCCCGATTGGCGCTCACCAGCGTCACAAAGCAACCCTTGACGATGTTCGTTCCTCTCGACACCCTCCGTGACTACATCACCGCCGATGATGCAGCGGCGCGGCTGCTGCACTGGATTTCCAACCACAACGGAAGCGCTGAAACACGTGTCATTGCCTCCGGTCAAGCCACGAGCCTGGGCTATCTGATCAACCTCATGAAGGACATCACCCGCGTAGCCATCCCGATCGCGTCTGGCATGCACGCGAGCGCTGCCTACCAATCGGGCGACCTTCGCCTGGTTCCCGATACAGACGACGCCATTCATTCAATGCCACTGACTCCCCTTCCTGCAGGCATCAAGGTCGTCTACGAGGACATCCTGTGGAAATCCATGTACGGCCGTGACGCTTCGCAGTGGCACTAGCCCTCGACGGATACGCTGACAGCGTGCCCCTTCGTGTTCTGCATCTCAGTACGTATTCCGATGGAGGTGGCGCCGCCCGTGCTGCCAATGCAGTAAATCGTGCCCTTGAGTCCATCGGCGTTGATTCCCGTCTCATCAGCGCGCAAGGCCCCCGCTTCGAGGCGGCACGACGAGCGGACCGAATGCTATGGAAGTTCCAACAGTCTTCGGTGAAGACCTGGCGCTCACCGGCTCAGTTCGGAAGCCTGTCAGCACGGGACATCAACGCGAGTTCCGCAGACATCGTAAATCTCCACTGGGTAACCGATGGCTTTCTGTCTATTGAGGAAATCGGCAAGATCCAGAAGCCGGTGGTCATGTCTCTCTATGACATGTGGGCATTCTGCGGAACCGAGCACTACGGAGTGGACAGCCCCGAAGCCCGATGGCGTATCGGGTACACAAAAGAGAACAGACCGGCGGATGAGCGCGGGTGGGATATTGACCGCAACACTTGGGAGCGCAAACGGAAGACCTGGTCTGAATTTCAAATTATCACAGCAAGTACTTGGCTGACAGACGCCGCAAGGGACAGCAGCCTCTTCGAATCATGGCCCGTCACTCGTATCCCGCACCCAATCGATCCCGCACGGTTCGAAGGGATTGAAGAGAGGGTGGCCAAACAAAGCCTCGGACTCGACCCCGCCCGTCCGGTGATCGGATTTGTCGCATCGGCTGGAGTATCGGACCAGAGAAAAGGCTTCGATCTACTCGCGCAAGCCCTAGAGCACCTACCGTCGCCCCTGGCTAACATACAGCTGCTTATCGTCGGACCGAGACCGACAATGGATGAACTTCCCAGCGGATTTGATATTCGCACGATTGGTAGCGTCAAGAGAAGCGATACTCTTGTGGCTGCCTATAGCGCCTCCGATGTACTCGCCGTTCCCAGTCGCGAGGACAACATGCCATTAACCGCTATGGAAGCCCAGATGTGCGGGACGCCCGTCGTGGCTTTCAACGTTGGAGGACTGCCAGACATCATCATGGATGGTGAGACCGGCTTCTTGGCACCGCCGTTCGACGTCCAGCGATTGGCAAGAAGTCTTGCGCAGGTACTCACGGACAAGCATCGAGGAGAAAGATTCGGTGCCCAGGCACGCAATCGAGCGGAAGCCATCTGGGGATTCGACTCGGTAGCGAAAGCCTATCTTGCGGTCTACCTTGAAACTCTAGATTCCTACCGATAGGGCCAGAAGTACTGTTCCAAGTTAAATCCGGACCGATTATGTTGGTGAGGTGCAGACTGACCAAACAATAGGACGCAACTTTGCCAGATCCTACTGCGCGGTTCGTTCTTCTCCGGGGCCGAAAGAAGGCGCTTCATCGACTGCATGGACACATCACAACACTCATCAAGTGAATTCACGAGTCAGGCTGCTCGCCCTTTTCGGATCCAGTGATTCGGATGTTGCCCCAATGCTCGGCTTCCCGGAGCGTGTGTTGAGCTCAGAACGTTACGCCCACTCCTTAATGAAGCACGGGATCTCCCCGTTTGGCCGGGATAACTGCTGGTCCTTTCATCTTTATCGGCTCTGTCCAACAAGTGCCGACCCTCCCTTATCTACGTGACAGGAAGACTGACGCGAGACTGCACCACTCACACCAAGTAGCGCCACAACAAGGTTTCCTAGGGCACCGACCAGAACATACGCCCGAACCCATCTTGTTGAGCGACCGAAGCCTTGCAGGAGGTGATAGCGTCTCTGTTTCAGATGTATTGTTACTTGGGGGATAAATGGGAGCTACAACATTCGCCCTTGTTGGCGTTGGTCGCATTTCGAGAAAGTATTTTGAAGCGTTTGATTCCATACCTGCTGAACTAGCTAAACTCGTGGCAGTATGTGATATTGACCCGGCTGCGTTGAAGAACGCCCCCTCGTCGACCGACACGTTTCTGTCCCTCGGGCGAATGCTTGACCAAAAGGAGTTTGATGTTCTGATCGTATGCACTCCCTCTGGTCTGCATGTTGATCACAGCATTCTTGGTCTTAGCCACCTTCGCCACGTTCTTGTCGAAAAACCCCTGGCTTTGACGAGAGCAGATGCGATGCGGATGATTGCAGAATCCGAGAAGCGGGGACGAGAGTTATTCGTGGCGAAACAGAACCGTTTCAACGAAGCAGTGCTTGCGGCACACGAAGCCTTTACTCAAGGCCATCTTGGCGAGATCTTTATGGCAACTGTGCGAGTGAGATGGACGCGGCGTCAAGAGTACTTTGATCAAGCAGCTTGGCGCGGAACCTGGTCAATGGACGGTGGAGTCCTCGCCAATCAAGCCAGTCATCACATCGACTTGCTCTCCTGGTTCATGGGACCTTTAGAGGACGCCCAAGGCTTTCAGGGCACATTTGGCGCCGCGATTGAAGCACCCGATACAGCAGTCGCGATATTGAAGTTCCAGTCGGGTGCATTGGGGCTGATTGAAGCAACAACAGCGACGCGTCCGAACGACCTGGAAGGATCGCTCTCGCTCTTGGGGTCCAAGGGGAGTGTTGTCATAGGGGGTTTTGCAGTCGACCGCATTGTTGAATGGAGTGTCCCAAGTTGTCCACTGCCTACAATTCATGAGGAGGTCTCTGGTGATCTAGACGCACCCCCAGATGTCTACGGCAGAGGGCATAGGCGAGTGCTTGTGGAAGTGTGCAATGCGCTTGCCGGGCTAGAGAACTCCGCCATCGTGGCTAATGAAGCCTCCGCTGCAGTGGCGATCATTGATAGATTAGCCAGCCAAGCACGCGCCTGATCCCGCAGGCAGTTTTGCCACTTTAATTCATGGAGGTGACAAGTCTCGGTGATCGAATTTGACGAGACTAAGTGCCGAAACGTTGTCTATGGAAGGAACGTACGCATTGTTCAGCCTTCCAATTTGTATGACTGCACACTCGGAGACAACGTCTTTATTGGACCATTTGTCGAAATCCAGAGCAATTGCGTGATTGGACCGGGTTCAAGAGTCCAATCCCACACCTTCATCTGCTCAGGAGTAACCCTGGGAAAGGAAGTGTTCGTCGGCCATGGTGTGAACTTTGTCAACGACCGCTTTACAGGTGGTCGCCGAGCATTTGGGGATGCTTCAAGGATGGAAACTACCGAAATAGAGGATGGCGTACTGATTGGTAGTGGCGCCACAATTCTTCCTTCTCACATAGTTTCAGGAGTAACCGTCGGTGCTGGGGCAGTAGTGGTCAAATCAATACTTCACCCTGGAACCTACGCAGGTAATCCAGCCAGACGCATTGGTTCCTAATGAAATTCTACGACCCCCTTCATGCGAATCGGCGAATAACTGGGAGTGTCTTGACTCAGGTAGCCCAGACGGTGCAAGAGTCTGACTTCGTCAATGGGGCATCAATCTCACAGTTTGAAGATGAATTTGCGGACTATCTCGGATCCCAGTTTGTAATAGCCGTCGGTAACGGTACTGACGCATTGGAAATCATGTTGCAGGCCGCTGGGGTTGGCCCCGGCATGTCGGTCGTTGTCCCATCACTTACCTTTGTCGCTACACTTGAGGCGATCGTTCGCGTAGGAGCCACTCCAATTCTGGTTGATGTATCGGAGGACGGACTCCTCTCTATGGACCATCTTGCTGATGCGCTGAGACTTAAACCAAGTGCTGTTCTTCCCGTTCACCTCCACGGAAGACCCATTGATGTTTCCGAAATCATTGGGATTGTTGGGCCCGACATACTTGTTTTTGAAGACTGTGCGCAGAGTCACGGCGCTTCTGTTCACGGAGTCATGACTGGGAACTTGGCATTGGCTGGAGCCTTTAGCTTTTATCCTGGTAAGAATCTCGGCTGCTGGGGTGACGGCGGTTGCATCTCCACTGACAGTAGCGAAATCGCCGATCTGGCAAGACGTCTCCGGAACCACGGCCGCCGTGGAAAGCACGACCATCTGATAATCGGCCGAAATTCAAGGCTCGATTCCATCCAAGCTTATGTGCTGCTTGCCAAACTTGGTTTGCTGGACGAAGCAAATGAACAGCGTCGGAGAGTTGCAGAGTTGTACAGCGCCGGCCTCACAGGAGATTCTGCACTTCGCGCGCTTCAGCCTCGTCCGGGGACCATGCCAGTCTGGCATCAATACGTCGTAGAAGTAGGTGATCGTCACCGATTCCAGGACGCACTCAAGGATGAGGGCATCCCTACTGGAGTTCATTACCCCTACGCCTTGCCTGACCTGCCTATCTCAGAAACTAGCATCGTGCACTCGAGTGCTCAGGCGGAAAGATTAGCCAAGCGTATGGTTAGTCTCCCAATGGGAGAGCACCTCACTCTTGAAGATGCTTCAAGGGTGATCGCGTCTGTTAATCGGGTGAGTCGCCTTGTCGAGTGATGTGGTGATCGGCGTTTTTGCCTACAACCACGAAACAACAGTCAGACAAAGCCTTCGATCACTAGCCGCCGCTCTCGGAGATTGTCACGCAGACGTTTGGATTTATGACGATGCCTCAGTTGACGCTACCGAATCAGTAATCAGATCAGAACTCAAGAAAGGGATCTTCGGTGAAACTACCACCGTGCACCTTAAAGTGCGAGAGAGGAATATTGGATTCCATGAAGGCCTAAAGTGCTTCTACGAAATTGCGAGAGGCAAGCCCCATGTGGTTTTGAGTGGAGACGACTTTATGGCCGTGAGGGCAATCGAAAACCTATTGGCTGGTGCCCTCTCGGATTCAAGCGTCGGAGTTGCTGTACCCAGAGTTCGACTTCTTGAAGAATCGGGGAGAGAAATTGCCGCTCCGAGATACTACCGCCGTTTTTGGAACAGCGTTCAACAACCTACTGTACTGAAAGCGACAGTTGCTCATAAGACACTCGTCACTTTGGGAAACTTCGTTCCAGCAAGCGGAACTCTAATCATGGGCAATCGCGTGAGTTCGCCTCTGGCTTCGAGTTTGGGGCTTGCTCATCTTGAGGACTACGAATTGTGGTTGAGATTAAGCGAAGTCTCCGACTTTGTCCTGGTCCCGAATGCAGAGGTTTTCTATACCTTTTCAATGAAGGGTCGGTTGAATTCGGATCCCATTCAGACTTTCGGTGCGGCACGCCGCCTCACTGATTACTACTTTCAGCAAACCGCAAACCAGAGTTACCGGCTGATTGAGGCTCGAGGTGCAATTTCGTGCATTCGGACATTGATACGACAGAAGAGATTGTCCATCGGCGATGCGTATCATGTACTTCGGCATCCTCCGCCGATCTCCCTTGCGCTTGCCTTTCTAAACAGGATTGCCAAGCCAATTCACAAATCAGACAAGAGTAGCATGTAGCGGCATCTAGCCCCTGTTTGTGGTCAGGCCTCACTCGGAGCCAACGGGGTCTGGTGCCCTTGCAAAGTTGAGCGCAGGGGGTTGGCTGAACTGCCCAGGATGTTGTTCCGATTCCCGTCGAAGGAGAACGCCAGGCGGAATCACCATTCAACAAATATGTTCGAGTGTACGGTGCGCATTGCCGGGCAGGCCATCCCTGAACACGCCACGAGGTTTGAGGCGATGAAGGAAACAGCATCCCTGCTGGGGGCTCGAGGTGGTGCGAAGTTGGCGCCTCCAGGCAGAGGGCCACGCATGCTTGCGCCCAGGGGCAGTCGATGAGCGTGCCGAGATCAAACACCTGAATCACGAAAACGCAAAGCCGCGACGGGTGGCTAGGACCATGACGGCGGCCCTATCGTTTCCCGCAAGCAACGTGTCGATGCGCCCCACGACGAGATAGTTCGACTCACTTACCTGTTCAAGGATTGTCTTGGGGTCGAACTAACCTGTGTCACCCTGGCACGTAACGAACGTGGGTTCATCACCGCACAAGGCTGTCGCGCTGCCAACACTCGACCTGGCTGCACCCAACGGCTGCGCGAGCAATCCCTTATGCAGGGACGCGCCCGCATTCACGGGGCGATATATCCGGTCTATGGGGCGCGCAAGATGCATGCCGCGACGTGTCGTCTGCGCCAGTTTCGATCAGCAACAGCAGCACTATCTCGGGGAGAAATTTTCTCTGCCGACGCTCTTTCACGCTGGGGTAGTTCAGAACCTACAGCCCCCGCAACCGGTTGATGGCGGCGGTGATATGTCCAACTAGGTCGCCTTAACCTAGGAGCACTGACCGTTCCCTTTGCGCCTCGTACGCCAGGGTCAACCGTCGCAGCAACTGCAGGACCGTGCGAGCTGCATCAGCGATGATGAATGCCTCACGGTATCGGTCTTGGATTTACCAGGATGCAGATCCGCCAACCTGCGCATGGATAGCCCCGACAGGTAGGCAGCCTCCAATCCCATCAACTGGACCAACGTCATCGCCAGCGCGCTGATCGAATGCAGTTGATCAACCAACAGCAGCGCCTCACCAAGCCCATAGGCGGAATCGAAGACTTTCCTAATCGCGGCCTTAGTGACTTCAGTTTCCTGATCCAATAACCGTTCACTCTTGACGTCAACGGCGCACACGTCCAGCGCGTTCTGACCGACGTCCACCCTGACTACCTCGTCGTAACCGACCACCACAGTCTCCCTTGTGGCATGACCCCAGTCTTTTGGTCCAGTGTTGATGGGAGTCCTGATCGCCGGCTTGGCTGACGGAAGGATGAGCATCATGACTACTTCTCGAAGGAAGTCGCCTGAGCAGATCGTGCGTCTGTTAGGCCCGGCCGATCAACTGCTGGCCAACGCTGAAGACCTGGCGTCGGTGTGCCGGACGCTGGGTATCTCCAAATCCAGTTTCCACCGCAGGCGTGCCCTTTACGGCGGCATGAACATCGATGACGCCAAACGCCTCAAAGAACTTGAGACGGAGAACGCGACGTTGAAGCGTTTGCTGGCCGACGTGGAGGTGGAGAAAGCAGCACTGAAGGAGATCGCCAAGGGAAAATTCTAGGTCCGCGCGCTAAGCGGGCCGCCGCCCATGAACTGATCACCGAGCTTGATTTGTCCGAGCGCAAGGCCTGCCAGGTCGTGGAGCTACAGCGCACGACGTTTCGCAGGCCGCTCGCAAGCCAGAAGCCAACGGATCCGGATGCGGGCCTGCGGTCCTGGCTGTGCACGCATGCCGCGAAGCATCCCAGGTGGGGATACCGTCGCGCTCACCACGATGCCCGCGACTACGGGTGGTGCGTGAATCACAAGAAAACCCAGCGTTTATGGCGCGAAGAGGGCCTGCGCGTGCCGATCCGCCGGCGCCTTAAAGGCCGCGGAGCATCCACCAGCTCCGCACCCACCGCGGCGTTGTATCCGCATCATGTGTGGGCGATCCATTTCCAAGCCGGCCACCTCGAAGACGGCACCGGTTTCAAGGTCGCCTCCATCATCGACGAACACACCAGGTTGGTCCTGGACGACACCGTGGATGTTTCGATCACCGAGGAAGACGTCGTCGACATCCTCGCGCGCCTCGCCCTGACCCATGGGATGCCGAAGGTTCTTCACATGGATAACGGGCCCGAATTCACCTGCCGAGCCTTGGCCCAGTGGGTTGCCGGGGTCGTGCATCTGGCGTTCATCCCACCGGGAGAACCCTGGAAAAGCGGGTACGTCGAATCGTTCCACTTACGCCAAGGCGAAGAGTTCTTAAACATCAGCACTTTCGCTACGACCCTGCACGCCCGCGTCGAGCTGACCGGGCTGGCACCGCGATTACAACCACATACGACGGCACTCCAGCCTCGGTTACAAGACCCCCACCGAGTACGCTGAAATCTTCACCTGCACCAAACCCGACTGACTCCCAATCAGGGCGGACCGAAAACAAAGGGCAGGCCACCGACTCACAATGGCACTGGTCCACTAAACGGGGGCAGGTCACTCGATATCAGTGACGGGTATGGTGAGGAAAGGGATCCGTGGAAAGTGGACTGGAACAAAGCGGTCGATCGGGGTCGAATAGAATGGTTAGGAAACTATGAGGGTAGCACCTTCTGGGACTCGCTCAAGTGACATCGCGGTGTACATCGTCATTGCTGTAGCGCTACTCATTGCTATTTCAGCCATACTCATCTCAACGAGACAAGGCATAGGGGCGTCACCTGATTCAGTCACATACCTTTCCTCCGCACGCGAGTTAGTTGGCAACGGTCGCCTAACCGCGTATCACGGCGGAGTGCCCACTTCGTTTCCAGTCGGCACGCCGTTTCTACTTGTTGTTGGTTCCGTCGCCGGTATCGTGAATATGACGGATGCGGCCATTGTCATAAATCTGGTATCCACGTGCGCAGCAATCTTGCTAACTTTCAAACTGGCTTGCTTGTGCGGGAGTAGCAAATGGCTGGGGGCCATCTCCGCCCTACTGCTTGCGACAACTCCTGCTCTGCCAATAGTTTCATCAATGCTCTGGTCGGAGCCAGCGTTCATTGCAGTCTTCATGGGCTTCCTAACGGCAGCTACCCGCGTGATACGGCGACCATTTGCAGGATCGATGCAGTGGATTTTTGTCGCTTTGCTTGGAGGTTGCGCATTTCTCATCCGTTACATCGGTGTTGTGGCACTGGTGGTGTTTCTGATTACGACCATTGTCTGGGTAGCTGAGCGACAGCGACAGGGCCTCCCCAGAGATCTGCAAAAGCCAATGATCGGTCTCCTAATCCTTGGTACGGTCGTACTGTCGCAGGTGGCATGGAATATCTCGAATGACTCTGGGCCACTGGGGAGTAGAACCTCTTGGGGCGCAGCTACCCCTGAGCGTCTTGCTTCTGATGCGGCTCAAGCCGCTTCGTCCTTTGTGTTGTACAGAGCCCGGGACAATCTTCTGGTTGGGGCCATTGTTCTGACGGTGTTTTTCTTGCTTCTTGCTTCGGCCACCTGGTTGCTCATGACTTCGAAATTTGCACGGTCCGCACTCCCGACGCTGTCTGCTGTGTACCTTTTGATTCTGGCGACAGCTTTTTCTCAACTGTCAACGAAGATTGACCCACTCAACGCGCGCCTGGCGATTCCGATCTTGGCCCCCTGGCTTGCTCTCGTGGCTGCTGGTCTCTCCGTAGCAGTCCATGAGAATAGGGGACGGGCCCTAGCATCTGAATCAAGTTACCTGGGTAGGAGGAGAAGAGTTCTGAGGCAATCCGCATTCTTATTTGTTGGGGTTGGTTTTGCTTCATTTCTACTTTACGAGCAGAGCAAGTTTGTTCAAAGAGCCAGTTCCGATGGAATCGGATATTCCAACATTCGCGCTAATCCAATGTCAACTTTGATCCCGCCTGACGTTCATTTGTCGGGCGGCATCGCTTCTACGGATGCCGCTCGCGTTTACTGGCACACGGGTCAGGCCCCTGTTTATCCCATTCCACGCCGAGTGGAGAGACTGTCTGCCATAACAACCGACGACCAAAGGGCTCGTTGGGCCGCATCCCTAGAAAAGCAGATTGTTGATGGTGATGTTCGTACGATCGTACTATTCAACGATCGGCCACCAGCTTTCGAAATTGACTCTTTTCTAGTCGACACAGTGCAGATACTGTCTGTTGCTGAGGATGCAGTTAGTCGTTCATACTCCGTTCAACCGATGAATCTTGGTCGATGACGTTGTTGTGGCAACGGTTTGTCAACGCCGCGAGGATGTTGATCGCTGTGTGACGTAGGGGTTCTGCGAGTTCCGATGGTGGTCGCAACACTTGAATCTGGGAGTGTGCGGCGATTGCTAGGTGTGGCAGGAAGAGGGTTCTGATTCGTGACCTCCGCTACTGAGAGTCACTGAGCCATGGCGTTGGCACGATTGAGGCTTGCCAACTGGTGGGTGTTTTGAGGAAAACGGGCGATCGCTGGCGCGCTGAGATGGGGATGAAGGCTATGAACCTGTCTTGGGGCATCTTCGAGCGAGCCAAGCGGGCGAATGTGTGCAAGATCGAATCTTCTCGATGGTTGCCCCGAGAGAATCAAGGCAAACTCGCCCAGCGCTGCAGCCCTGAGCAGATCCATCTGCACCTCCACCGCCTTCATAGTGGAGATCTCGCTCGAACGGTTTGGGCAGAAGCAGTCTGCCAAGCTCTCTAGCGACCAGCTGATGGCGGACTAACTCCGGCATGGTCAAGGCAACTGGGGTCATGCCACATGGTTCTTATTCAGTGATCGTCGGAGATTCAAGTTCCCGCTAGCTTGGAACAGACAAACCCCAGACTCACTAAGGGAACGGCGAACTAAACGAGACAAATCAGCTGCACGAGCCCTGGCTGTCGCAGGGCTCGTTCTGCCAATCTTCATCTGGACAAGATCATGCGGCTCTCAGCCAGCCATGGCTCAAATGACATTTGAGTTCCTCGCATAATTTCATGTATTCATGATTGAGCCAAGATACCCCTTGCAAATCTTGCCAGTTAGGACGTTTTCCATGGCTGCCTTCCAGAGAAATGAGCGAGTTGACGGTCTCACGCTTGAGACTTGGCGGCCCCTGCCTCGAACAGGTGAAACACGCTATGGAGGAGTTCCTTGGCAACTAGACCCATCCGCTCCCTTGCGTCTGAGGCTCTCTTCGTCGACGGCTAGCATGGGTTCCAAAGGTCAGAAAACTGGGGGAGACGGTATGACTGAAGCGGTGAAAAGGCGTGTTCTCATGCTGGTCTGGAATGAAGTTCACTGGGATGCTCGCGTGCAATCCGCTGCTCGCGATCTCAGAGACTCCGAATATGACGTGCTAGTCATAGGTGTGGATAGGGGGCGAGCGTCCACCACAACTTCGGATGCGTCTACACGATTTGACTTTGCCTTAATTGAATACTCCGACATGGTCAAAGCATCTTCAGTAGTTCTAAGGGGACTGCTCAGAGCCCGTGAGCAGCTGAAACTGTTAGTAATCGCTGTGGCAGCACTGGGCGCGCTCTGGATTCTGATTTCCGCCTGGAATATGGGTGAAGGTACCTACATTTTGGTTGGTGGCATTATTCTCATAATCATTCTTCTTCTCTTGAGACTTAAGGTTGCAACCCGGATAGGTCGCTTCACCCACCGTACTCTTTGGTGGGCTGCCGCCAGGTCCGGAGCGAGAAGATTACTGTTCGTGGCCACCCAGGACTTCAAACCAGACGTCATTCACTGCCATGATCTGAGCTGGCTCCCTAGCGCCATTGCTGTCGGAAGGAAGAGGAAATTGCCCATTGTCTGGGATGCCCACGAGATCTACGAGGGTACTGCAGCAATGACCAGACTTCGGAGGGTCTTAAACCGAATAAGGGTCTCAAGGCTAGCTCCACACGTAGATGGCTTCATAACGATCAATCCGTCAATTGCTGAATACTATGCGAACCGGTACCCCAAACTCCCCAAGGCGACAGTAGTAGGGAACTCCCGTCGTCCGTCTGAACCAGTGGAGTACGACGGGCGGTTACATAAGGAAGCGAGACTCCCAGAATCTCAGCGGATACTTCTCTATCACGGCATACTCGGCCATGGCCGATGGCTGGATGGTCTCATCGGCGTTTCTCAAGAGCTTGATCCACATTGGTCACTCGTAGTCATGGGGTGGGGATCGAAGACTGGGTCAGTAAAAGCACAGATTTCGGAAGTACCGCACCACCTGTCAGGTATACCAAGGGCGGTATTTCTCGAGCCAGTCGCTTGGGACAGCTTGATTTCTTGGTGCAAGGGTGCTTCGTTAGGTGCAATTCTTTATGAGCCAACGTCTCTGAATTATTCGATGTGTAGCCCCAACAAGTTGTGGGAGTTTGCCGAAGCCCAAGTTCCCATCTTAGGCTTTGACAGTGCGGAATTGAGGAGAGTTACGGAAGAGTTCGGCTTGGGATGGACTCTACCCTTTCCAACTGGCCCAACCCAGGTAGCCAACTTCATCGCAGGTCTTTCGGACGCAGATCTGAGGTCGGCTAGGTTCGGGTGCTCCCGATTTATAGAGAGCGAAGGCTGGGATGGCCACAGGCGGGCACGAAATGCCGTGTTCTCACGTGTTTGTCAGGACAACCAAGTTTGAAATCGCAACACGGGAGCCAAGGGCATTCGACGTGGACGCTAATCCGATTAGTTGTTCGGGCGAACCCGCGCGTGCTCGCTTTGTACTCGTGTCTGGTCTCGCTTGCAGCTGCACTCCTCGTCGCTGCGCTACTTGTGTTCGGGGGATCTGGCGTAGTGCCGCTCCCCGCCGTGACTTTTGATCCAGAGCTACGCATTCTCTTTGGGCTTGGGCTCGCTCAGTTATCGTTCCTGATTTCGGCTTTTTCCGCTAACCTGCAAACTAAGTTATGGACTGCGCTGGGGCACAACCTCGCTGTCGAAATCCTGTCGCCACCGCAAATCCTAGAAAACAAAGGATCTCGGGAGCAGTGTGCTGCAATTTACAATAAACTCGATGAATCAGTGAAGATTTCGGCCGCCGTTAGACCATTTCTCAGTGCCATAAGGTCACTCCCACGATTCGCGGGGTTCGCTGGACTTGCGCTTGCTTTGGAGCCAATACCTACTCTCCTGGTCGCAACTATGGGCACAATCCTCCTTCTCTTCGGGACGCGTCCGCAGAGACATCGCGTAAGAATTGAGATGGAGCTGCTTGAGGCTGCTCGCGAAGACTATCGAGAAATGATTCGGGCAGGTACTCCCAACGTACAAGACCTCATCCAAGTTTTAATGCGAAGGTCATTACACTCAGCGCGACGTCAACAAGTTGGCGAATGGTTCGGGGCGATTGCTGGACTAGCGATCCTCACTTCTGTCTTCGTCGTTGTCATGCTGAGTCACATATTTCCCTCGCTTTCGGCTAGTGATACCAACTTCTTGCCCTGGGGCCTTGCCTTGTTTGTAGCTCTCTCTAGTGCCGGTTCAACGGCCTATGCATGGTCTCGATTCTTGGAATTCGTACACCTCTTTACGATCATTCAAGGCGACGAGGCGAGTGGATAAGCGCGCCAGGATTTACCCAGTGACGGAAGCGTGATGCGACTCCATGATTAAGGGGTTGAGGTTCTCCAGAGACAATGGACACATCGGTCTCTGCGGCCTTTGGTCAGTCAGGAACGAGGTAGTATCGAGTGATCGGCAGCAGCCCGGCTGCGAGCCGGGTTCAGGAGTCTCCCCGGTTCACCTCTCCAGTTCCTTGAGGCGCGTCGTCTCATCGGCTGTCATGTCACCGTACTAGTTCCACTACTCGTAGTAGGTCTGCTTGGTGACTTCCAGGTGCTTGCCCGCTTCCACAAGCGGAGTTCCCTCACCAAGCCGCCGATCCACTTCTCAAAGCTTACGAGCAATCTCCTCCGGGCCGTCATGCCTGCGCTGCATTTGGTCTTCCTCACCCATACAGGCCGTCGTGGACTCACCAAACACCTGCATCCACCGCAAGGGTCAGGTCAGGGGGGCGGCCATCCCCACCGACAGGTCCGAGTAACTAGGTCAGGATGAAGGCGTCCCAAAGGGCGGGTCAGGATCTACCGCAAAAACGCCAACGAAACCGGTTCAGGAACTGCCAGATGCGCCAGCACTTATGCTGCATTGGTGAGTCGAACACCCAACACGAGTTCGCCATCCAAATTGACTGCGACAAGAGGGTCTAGTACCCAGATCTTTGTATGGAGTGGGGCGGGCCTGCTGGGCACGGCCGCGCTCTGGCGCCTCCTGTCTCTGGTCCTCTCTACTGATCGAGGGTTGGATCTGACGGATGAAGGGCTTTACCTCCTCGAGGCAGACCCACCGGGTCGCCATGCGTCATGGGGAGCATTCCCTTTCGGTTGGCACACACGGCCACTCTTTGCCCTCGTCGGCTACGACATTGCCGCTTTTCGCACTCTCGGCGCATTACTGTTAATCGTGGCGGGGGCCTGGCTTGGAGTGGAAGCGGGACGCCTGGCATTCATGATTCGGACGTCCGTATCAAGTACAACGTTGAATTTAGGATCTGAGACGTCAAGCGCTCTTGTCGCCGGCGCAACGGGCGCCCTTGGATTGATGCTCTACTACGGCTCATTTCTCAGGACACCCAGCTACAACTGGGTCAACCTGTTCGGGATCATCCTCACCGCAGCCGCTGTTCTTTCTTTGGTTAGGGTTGCGGTCCGATCGTCATTTGGCCTTGGTCTGAAGTTAGTTACGCTTACACTCACCGCATCCTTCGGAATGTTTTTCTCGATTCCTGGCAAACCGTCCAGTTGGTTCTTCCTCCTCGTACTAACTTGGCTCCTCGTCACCTCCTGGCTTGGATGGCAGCGGGGACTAACAGTGGGAGCAGGTCTCGTCGCAGGTCTCGTCTTCTGGGTGGGCATCGCTCTTGTACTGGGGGCTTGGTCTCTGGACTTTCTTCAGGATATTCCAGACCTGCTAAGTCGTCCCGCCCTAATGAGAGCCCAGACAGTGTTCGGGGCGTCCCAGGAAGCTCTCGACTATCCAAGGACCGTGGCTTACGAGGTATACAGGTCGGCTTCACCGCCCGGCATGGTCTTGGCGGCATTCGGCTTTTCAATGGCTTTACTATCCCTAGCGAGCGGTAGGGCAAGTCAGTGGTTCCGGATAGCCGGCATTACCGCCATAGGAGCCAGTGCGTTCATCGTTTTCGGTGGTACAACATTCTTATCCAGAGGTTTGGACGGCCAGGTCAATTCAAGTCCCTCACAAATCATCACCGCTACTTACATACTCCTTCTCGGATCCGTAGTCACACTCTTACTGTCCCTGCGAGATCAGGATCACCTCCGGGGGCTGACGCCGATAATTCTGGTTAGAACCTCTTCCGTTGTCGTCTTCCTCGGATTGCTGCCCCTGATTTACGGTTTTGGTTCAGGTAGCGGTATTTACAGGCAATCCGCCGCTTCTTTCGGCACTGTTATCCTCGCCGCTGTTTTTGTCGCGCTCCTCAACTACAACACTAAGGTTCGCCTTGCAGCTCTCACACTGCTCTTGATGCTGACCATAGCTCTCGTAACAAAGAACATTAGCGGGGGAAAAAACAGTCCCTATCGGATAGCCCCTATTCCAACCAACGTTGTCCCAGTTGAGATTGGAGCACAAGGAACGATCCTCAATGTGGACCCGGATTTGGCAGCAATGCTGCAATCACTTGATCGGCAAGCGACGTCCGCAGGCTGGCAGCCTGGAACTCCACTACTGGGGGTAGCTTGGAGGTGGTCGTCGTCGGTTCCGTACTTCCTCGGCGCAAGAGTTCCCGGGACGCTCATGCTCACCCTCTTTGGGTACGGAACCGCTACTCAAATCGCGGACTTCAATATTGCGAGAATGGAGCCGGAGTTTAAAATTAGAGAAGCCTGGATTTTGACAGATACGAACTGGAACAACGAACCGGACGTTCTTTCAGTGCTCACAACCCTCGAAGAAATAACTGGCCTCTCGTTTCCGCAAGACTTTCAATGTGCTGCGAGTTCAGGGACGCTGCAGTTGTGGAAGCCCAACCAAACGAATTCGCTCGAAGCAGCATCCGAGTGTCTCGATCCGATTCCCTCAACTTCCAGATATGACTCGTCCAACGGATTTGTGGGCTGAGAAGTATCGGTCGTTCAACCATCCGGCTCGGTTCCTGCGTCATACATCCGAATTTTCCGAACGGATTATCCCAGAATCAGCCAGAATTTACGCTCGAATCACGCAGTTTTCAAGAGCCGCGCAGGAGAGTCCAAGGTGTGAGAGGTAGCCTGTCGACACAGCTGCGGGTTGAGGGGGGGCACCATGGACGTGTCCGTTGTTGTACCGGTGTACCGGTGTCAGGCTTGCTTGAGAGAGTTAGTGGCACGACTCAAGCAGGCGCTATCGGACTGCGCGCGGTCGTACGAGATCCTCCTTATTGAAGACCGAGGGGGTGACGGCTCCTGGGAAACGATCGAGGAGCTTGCGGCATGTGAACCTGAGGTCGTCGGGGTCCAGTTGAGCAGAAACTTTGGGCAGCACAACGCGGTGATGGCGGGACTCGATCGAGCGTCGGGCGACTGGGTCGTGGTGATGGACTGCGATCTGCAGGATCGTCCGGACGATATTCCGTTGTTGCTCGAAGCCGCTCGAGGGGGTTTTGATGTGGTCATTGCGCGCTTCAGAGAGCGACCCGGCACTTTGCTGAGCCGGATGGTGGCGCGCTTATTTTACCGAGCGTTCTCCATTCTGTCGGGCTTCCAGTATCAGGAAGGCGAACGAAGTTTCCGGGTGATGTCCCGCAAGGTCGTCGACCAGTTGTGCCTGATGCGCGAGCAGATGCGCTCTATCGGGCCGTTATGCCACTGGTTGGGATTCGACACCCACTATGTAGAACTGCCGTACACGACGAGAGCGGCAGGTCAAAGTTCGTACAACCCTCGGCGACTGGTCGAGGTGGCAACCCTGGCGATTGTCGCCTTCAGCGATAGGCCCCTGCGCATCTCCATCTGGCTGGGTATCGCTATTTCGTGGTCCTCGATGCTGTTGGGACTCGTTGTGGTGCTGTTTGCGCTTCTTGGAAGTCCCCCACCGGGATGGGCAAGCATCGTCATTCCGTTGTTCTTCCTCGGAGGCCTTCTGCTTATGAACATGGGTGTTCTCGGAATCTACATCGGGCGCGTCTTCGATGAGGCCAAGAGTCGTCCCCTCTACGTCATAAGTTCGACGACGAATGAGTAAGCGTAGACCAACTACCCGTACCGTGAGGGGTGCCTTATGAGAGTTGCATTGTTGCAGTCGAATTACCTCCCATGGAAGGGCTACTTCGACATCATCGGCCGTGTTGACATTTTCGTTTTTCACGATGATGTCCAGTACACGAAAGGCGACTGGCGCAACCGCAACCTCATCAAGACGCCTCAGGGCCCTCAATGGCTCACCGTTCCGTGCGGAACCAGCGAAAAGCGACTGATCTGCGAGGTCGAACTCGGCAAGTCGGAATGGCAGGCGAAGCATTGGGATCGGATTCGCCAGAACTACGCGCACGCCCCCTTCTTCACCGAGTATCGGGACTACTTGGAAGACTTCTTCCTGGGGGTCGTCTGGCGAAACCTCTCCGAGATGAATCGTCATTTCATCTCCAGAGTGGCACACGACTTCTTGGGCTTCACGACCGCCCTGGACGATTCCAGGAATTACGACTTGACGTTGACCAAGGCTGATCGAGTCTTGGAACTCCTGCTTAAGGTGGGAGCGACCACCTATGTATCCGGCCCGGCGGCTAAGACCTACCTCAGTGGAGATCGGCTGGCTGCTCATGGAATCGACGTCGAGTGGATGGACTACGAGTCTTATCCGCAGTACCCCCAGTTGTATCCGCCCTTTGACCATCGAGTCAGCATCCTTGATCTCCTTTTCAGCGTTGGCGCCTGTGCACCCGATTTCGTGTGCGGCCACAAGCCGCTGACCCGTCGAACTGGGAAGTCATGAGTAGAAGGTTCGCGTGGCGAAAGCGCGGGCGATTTCTAGAGGCTCGCCCGGATATCCCATGGTTGGCGGGTGGATGCGGACCCTGCTTCGCCCAGATGCGCGCGGGATCGGACACGCTCGTCGACCTATACGTGTCAGGACGGGACGTTCACAACAGATCGCTGATCGGGCGGGCGACCTTCGATGCGTCTGTCGGCGACATCGGCGAACTATCGCCGAATCCTGTGATGCCGCTTGGCGAGCGGGGATCTTTTGACGAGAACGGCACGTCTTATCCCTATGTTGTGACAGGCCAAGACGGTTGGCGCATGTACTACACGGGTTGGATTGAGGGGGTACACGTTCGCTGGTACAACGACATAGGCCTCGCGACGAGCGTCGACGGCCGGACCTTTGAAAGGTACTCGCGTGCTCCCCTAGCCCTCAAGAGCGACCAAGACTTCATTGGCATCGGTTCGTCTTGCGTCCTCCGCCACGGAGAACGTTGGCTAATGTGGTACACCCGCTTCGATCGCTGGGGGGCGACGGAGCAGGATTTCGAGCACTACTACAACATCAGGCATGCGGTCTCAGAGGACGGAATTCACTGGGAAGCAGTTGGCGGTGTGTGCATTGACTTTGAGGATGCCACGGAGTACGCGATAGCAAAGCCATGCGTCCTTCGGCTGGCCGATCAGTTCATGATGTGGTACTCGCGCCGCGGCGATGCGTATCGACCCGGCTTCGCGGTATCGGACGACGGGATCAGTTGGCATCGCCTTGATTCGATGGTCGGCATCGACGTTTCGGAGTCGGGCTGGGACGCTGACATGCTCTGCTACCCCATGGTGGTGGACGGAGGAGAAACCCTATACATGTTCTACAACGGAAACGGCTACGGTAAGAGTGGCCTCGGCTGGGCAACCGCACGCAAGGCAGACTTGCTGGAGGCTCTCGATGCATGGTGACCGGCCAAACGTGCTTGTTATGGCTGTTGGCTCCCCTCTCGGCCAAAGCATTCTGAAGGCTCTCCAAAGGAGCGATGCCGTGGGGGCCGTTCATGTTTCCGACATTGACGATCTTGCCGCTGGCTTTTACCTCGGAGCCGACCACGCAGTCGTTTTGCCTCCCGTCTTCGATGGCAACTACGCCGAGGCACTGGCCAGTTATATCGATGAGCACCAAATTCAATTGGTGTTTCCGGTAATTGCTTCCGAACACGACTTTTTCGCCCAGCACTCCGAGGAGTATCGGGCGCGTGGAGTATCAGTCATCACGAGCGGGCCAGATGTGTTTGATCTTTGTAGCGACAAGTTTGAGTCAATGAGGTTCCTAAAGAGTCGAGGTCTCGCCGCTCCCCTAACGGCGTTGTGTGTACCTGGCTCTCCCCTTGAAGAGTTTCTTGATGTCACTGCGTTCCCCGTCTTCGTCAAACCCCGCTTTGGCGCATCCAGCCAGGGTGCTGTTACCGCAATGAACCGGCGGGCTCTGTTTGGCATGATTGATGCAGCACCGTCTGGCTCCCTCGTCGTCCAGGAGTACCTATCGGACGATTGCGAGTACACAGTGGGGATCTACATCGCCAGAAGCGCGGCCTTCTGTGACAGCATTGTCATTCGTCGCGAGCTCAAGTTCGGCCTGTCATATCGAGGTTCAATCCTGATCGACCAGAGGATTTCAGACTATGCAGAACGGGTGGCGAGCGCCGTGGGCGCCGTGCACGCGGTGAATGTTCAACTCAAGGTGATCGACGGGGTACCCACTTGTTTTGAAATCAATCCTCGGCTCTCAAGCACAACCAGCATTCGGGCCCACTTCGGATTCAACGAGCCTCACATGGCGGTGTTGGATGCGCAGGGGAAGATTGAGGATTACATCAATACAGTTCGAACTGGCCGTTTCACTCGCTACTGGCAAGAGCACTACTTGGAGCCTGCATGATTCTGGGCATCTACTCAGACCTGCACTCAAACCGACCGGCTCTTCGCAGCATGCGGCAGGCCTTCGGCCATGTGGATCGCTGGATTTCGCTCGGAGACTCCGTTGGTCTGTTTCCGTCTGTAAATGCAGTCGTGGACTGGCAAAGGAGGGCGGAGGTTCTAGCCGTGGCAGGCGATCATGAGACCCATCTCCTGAGTGGCCAGGCGATGACTCACAGCTATACGGGCAACGCCGCATTGGAGTATCAGCGCAGTGTGATCTCGCAGGAGAACTGGGATTATCTGAGAGGTCTGGCCACCACCGGCGTCTTCGAGATCGACGGCATCCGCTTCTACCTTGCGCACACGGCATCTCGGGACGATTGGTCACACGTTGAGCCAGACGCCGCGGACTTCGAAAAGTTGTTCCCTGATTGCGACTTTGCGCTTCTCGGGCACACGCACCTTCCTTCTACTCGATATGGGCGAAACCTGGTTGTGCTTAATCCCGGTTCGGCAGGTTTCCCCGTTGACGTTGCAAGACTGCCTAGTGCTATCCGCTTTGATACGACTTCGGGACGTTGGGATCTGATTCGATTCGAGCCATCGAAGGTGGACATGCTCCGAATGCTCAAAGATGAATGGGGGACCGACGGACTGGTTCGCTACATCGAAAATGACTTTAGATGGGAGGCACATGTTCATCGTGGGAGCGAGCACGCTGGGCAGGATCGCGGCTGAAGTAGCGACACGCAGCGGCGCCGAGATTCAAGGATTCTTTGACGACGAGTCGTCTTCAGACACATTCTGCAACTTCCCTGTTCTGGGCCCTGTCGAGATGGTGACTTCTTATACGCCCGTGCGACAGCACGGGCTCTTCATCGCCGTGGGCGATAACAACAACCGCGCCAAACTATTGCGAAGGCTTCCCGGACCACTCGTAAATATCATCGACACATCAGCGGTCGTCGAACGCTCCGTGACGATTGGGCAAGGGAATCTCATCATGGCTTCGGTTTATATTGGATCTCAATCCAGCCTTGGGGACGGTAATCTCATCTTCGCCGGCACGGCGCTGAATCACGATGTCGAAGTTGGCGACTGCTGCTTCATTGGCCCCAATTCCATTTTGGCAGGGCACGTCCGATTAAAGGACCAGGCAAAGCTCGGGTCAGGATGCGTCGTGTGTGAAGGCGTGGAATTGGGGACTAGGAACGAGCTGCGACCGGGCGAGGTGAGATGTGGCTAATGCAGCAGACGGGGGGCCCTTGAATCGGAGCACTGGAATCATGTCGGCGATAGACGTAGCGGATATGGTGTCGAGATATTCGGCCTTGTACTCAAAGCACGGCTATTCGCCCCAGTCACTTGATTGGGGAAAAGGCAGGCAAGACATCCGCTTTGAAGTACTCCTTGATTACTTCGATTGCAGCAGCCAGCGAATCCTAGATATGGGCTGTGGCTTTGGCGATTTGAATCGCGTGCTGACTCGTTCGTACGGAACCTCATATGACTACATGGGTATTGATCTTGTTGACGACTTTTTGATTGAGGCGCGTCAGCGATACGGTAGGGAGCGAGTTGATTTTGTAAAGGGTGACTTCCTGGAAATGGGTACCGACGGACACTTCGATATCGTTGTGGGTTCCGGAATCTTCAATTACAAGTTCTCGGAGAGCTCGAACGCTGAGTTTATTGAACAGGTGATGCTCAACGCGGCTCGTACATGTCGACAGGGGTTTGCTTTCGATTTCCTCTCGGACAAGGTAGATTTTAGGTTGCCGCATACTTGGCATGCGAACCCCGCTGTGATCCTTGACATCGCATATGGAATTTCAAGAAATGTTGTTCTGCGTAACGACTACATTCCATTCGAATTCAGCGTCTGCGTGTACATGGATGATCACTTCTCACCGGACGAGGTCGTGTTTGAGCGCTATAAGCGCGCGAGGGACCAAAGACAGTCGGCGGGTCAACCCGGTGGAACCCAGTGGTGACTACCCTGCATAGAGCTTCATTCCAAGGCAACGAGATGGCCTATGTCTCAGAGCCGCGTCTACATAGTTTCGCGGCTGACTACCGACTACTACCAGGATCTACTGAAGGTTTCCCAGTCTTATTAAGGGCGCTAGCGACGTCTCTCGGGGTTGCGGCTTTGCACCGCGAGAAGCCCATGAGAGAGTTGAAGCGTGATCCCGTTTAACGTGCCGTCATTTGACGGTGACGAGGTATCTTACCTTACCCAAGCCATTGATCAAGGGCACACTTCAGGGAACGGTCCGTTCACGAAGCAGGCGGAGACGATACTTGCTAATCTGCATGATGGAGGCATCGTTCTGCTCACTTCGTCCTGTACGCATGCTCTAGAAATGGCAGCTCGCCTGTTGGACCTGCAGCCAGGCGACGAAGTCATCGTTCCCTCGTATACGTTTGTGTCCACGGCCAGCGCTTTTCTGTGGAACGGAGCAAAACCGGTCTTTGCTGATATCCGCCCTGACACGCTAAACATCGATCCACAAACGGTGGAGGATCGGATCACTGATAGAACGAAGGCAATATGTATTGTTCACTATGCAGGCGTCGGAGCTGAGCCGGATCTTTTTGTAGACCTTGCCAAGCGGCACCACCTTGTCCTAATTGAGGACAACGCCCACGGACTCGGGGCTAAGTATCGGGGACAGACTTTGGGAACTTTCGGTGCCTTGTCGACATTGAGTTTTCACGAAACGAAGAACGTGACGTGTGGTGAGGGTGGTGCACTGGTCATCAATGATGCGAGCTTTGTTGAACGAGCCGAGAAGCTACGCGAAAAGGGCACGGATCGTTCACTGTTTATGCGTGGGCAGGTTAACAAATATACATGGGTTGACGTTGGTTCCAATTGGGTTATGTCGGATTTGCTGGCTGCAGTTTTGTTGGGACAACTAGAGCGTTTTCATGAAATACAAGAGCGCCGACAATATTTGTGGCATCGCTATCTTGAGGGGCTGAGTGAATGGGCCAAAGCCAACGAAATCAATTTACCCTTTGTCCCCGTTGAGGCTGAGCATTCCGCTCATATATTTTATTTGCGTCTCCAGTCCCAAGACAAGAGAGACCGGTTCATTAACCATATGCGTCGGCGTGGCATCGGTACAGTTTTTCACTACCAAGCACTTCATGCTTCACCGGTTGGAAAGTCACTCGGAAACCATTCGAACTGCCCCACTTCAACAAGCACCGCTGAGACATTGGTTCGTCTGCCCTTGTTCATGAGCATGACTGAAATTCAACAGGACCAGGTCATCGATGCAGTCCGAGCATTTCCTAGGTGAGTGCTCCTTTTTCAAGCTCAAGAGTCGACGTGGAACGTGTAATTCGTTCCTGCGGTACGACCGGACACCTCTCTCTTTCACCTGCAGGTCGATCCACTTCGGCATGACGTACAGCCTTACGTTTCACAGGAATGCGGCATCGGGGGTTGCTGCCGGTCTAGTGGATACGGGTTGTGTCAGTCAGGCGGCTGCTTGATTGGTGTTGCTGGTGCGGGCGAACTCGATTGTGGTTAGCCGTCCGAGGCTGCGTCGAGGTTTTCTCCTTTGTGGCGGTGTTCGATCCAGTAGGTGATCGCGTAGTGCAATTGAGCGGAGGAGTGCCAGGGGCTGGAATTTGGGACGTTGTGTTCCAGTTGCACCCGGAATGCTTCCATGGCGGCGGAGGCGACGCGCCTCATCGAGTCTCGGTGTTCGGCTACTTTGGGGACCGCCTGGATACGTCGGCTCGAATTTGCAATCCTCTGTCGGCGTGGACGATTACGACACCGTTGGGTTCAGGTTGCACCACACAGTTTGCATCGCTGTAAGGGCCAGATCCGCGGTGATCCGATCGCTCACCGCGTGTCCGACGATCCGATTAGAGGACGAGTCCATGCTCGGCGCAGCAGTACACCTTGCCGTCCGTCGTCGGATGCTCAGTCAAGTCCGTAACCCACGTACGGTCCGGCCGAGCCGCCGTCAAGTTCCGGCGAAGCAGGTCATCGTTAACCGGTAGGCCCGGTCTCTTGCCTGTGCGGCCCTTCTTTATGGTTGTGGACCACAGCTTCGGCTGCGAACACAACTGCCAGCCGCGCCACTCCCCGACCTCGATGCCGTCCCGCTCGAACTCATCACCCAAGCACCGGTACCCGAAAGCTGAATCATCACCATGAGCGTCTATCAGGGCGTTGATGGCGTATGCGCCTTCCAGGCCCCGGAGCGAAACCGAGTTCCTGCTCCAGGCGTAGAACGCTTGGGTTGAGAATCCCAGCACCCCGCAGGTCAACCACACTAGGAATCTTTCGGCGGGGTAAGTCACGGACCAGCGGGTGCGTCATCTGGGGAGCGATGACAAGCAAAAGATGCCGCTGCGCGGCGCAAGATCTCGTTCTCCATCTCCAGCCGACGCTTCTCCCACCGCAACCGCACCAACTCGAAATGCTCCGCGCTAGTCATCCCATCCTTGATACCCTCATCAATATCGGCTTAGCGCATCCACCGGCACACCACCCCTCAGTAACCCCGAAATCAATCGCAACTTGTAGGCCAGTCAAATCACCGCGGCTGGCAACCGCGACCACGTCCCCTTTGAACTCATCTGGATCCTCTTCGGCATGACGACATCCTCCCCGCGAGAGACGAAACCCGCGCAAGGAACATCAAGTCAACCGACAGCAAACCCTGCTGTAGCTAGAACGATGGGGAATCCAAGAGATCCGTCTCCACACACTACCCATCGTGAGGAATACAAAGACTCACCACGTGTTGCGACCGTGGCGGTCAGCGAGTCCGAGTAGAGGATGTACCACTAACATCAAAGGCCAACTACATCCCATCCAGCCAACTCACAAGAGGGGTGCCTCCGCACGTGGAAGATCGAAGCCTCTACCGAGCCTTCGGCAAGAGGGCTCTGGATATTTGTGTCTCCAGTCTTCTCCTCGTTGTTCTCTCGCCCTTTCTTGTCGGCATAGCTGCCCTAGTGAGACTGGAGAGTCGGGGGCCAGCACTGTTCCGACAGGTTCGCTCTGGAGCCGACAACGAGTCTTTCACAATTCTGAAGTTTCGAACCATGCCTATTGATTCGCCAACACTGGAGTCAGCATATGCGGCCGGCCTGGCTTTTACGCGAATAGGGAAGACTCTGCGACGCTTGAGTCTCGATGAGCTTCCGCAACTATTCAATGTATTGGCCAACCAAATGAGTCTGGTCGGCCCGCGACCTGCTCTGCCCACGCAAGAGGAACTCTTGAGCCTCAGAACCCAAAATGGAGCAATTCAACTCAAGCCCGGTATGACGGGTCTGGCTCAAATCAACGGCTATGACGGAATGTCGAATGAGGAGAAGGCTCGACTCGACGGTGTCTACGGTTCGGAGTTATCTTTTCGGCGCGACCTCACGATCATCGCGCGAACTATTGGATACTTAAGGCGAACACCCCCCTCTTACTAGCAGGTTGACCCAATTTTCCTATCGGAACCAAGCGCCGGGTTGTACTTGACTGAGTGCTCTCGCAAGGGTGGTGTCGAGATCATCACTAGGCTGGTCAAATGCCAAGCATTCTCTTTGCCGTGACCGTTCCCTTCACAGCAAAGGCCTTTCTTCGCGAGCAGATGGGATGGTTCGCAGCGCACGGTTGGGATGTTGTCCTCGTGACCAGCGACGGTCCAGAAGCCAGCATGCTGTCTACTCAACCGGGTACTGAAGTGCGGATAGTTCCCATGACTCGTAATCCCTCACCAGTCAGAGATCTTCGTGCCCTCGCATCATGGCTTGCGGTGCTAGGTGCCACATCGCCTGACATCGTGGTGGCGGGAACACCAAAAGCAGGGCTCCTTGGAATGTTGTCCTCCTGGGCTAGACGTATTCCTGTCCGCATTTATCACGCACGAGGATTGAGGGCTGAGGGTCTCAAAGGCCCTGCACTCTACATATCTATGAGCGCAGAGTGGCTCGCCTGTGCCTGCTCAACAGAAGTCCTGTGTGACAGCGACAGTCTGCTCGCGGAAATGCGCAGGCGCCGACTGCTCTCCTCTTCAAAAGGAATCGTGCTCGGCGCTGGGAGTGCGTCTGGTGTGGATACGAACCACTTCCGGCCTCCGAATGAGGATGAGCGCGCTGCCGTTCGAGAACACCTCGGATTCAAGGATGAAGACTTTGTAGTTGGCTTCATCGGCCGCCTAGCCTGGGACAAAGGAGTCCGAGAACTCGTCGTTGCGTTGTCCAAACTTCGACGGCAACACCCAAATGCGCGCCTGCTAATGGTAGGGCCCGTCGAAGATCCCGACATCCTGGACTTCCTGCACTCGGAAGGATCAACATGGATAACTCACATTGACTACATGAGTGATCCTAGAGACATGTACTGGGCTCTGGATCTATTCTGCCTGGTCAGTTACCGAGAGGGATTCCCTATTGCGGTCCTAGAGGCGACGAGCAGCGGCCTCTGCGTAGTGGTGAGTGATGCGACTGGCTGTCGCGACGCGGTCATTCCTGGACAGACTGGCTTTGTTGTGCCCGTGGGCGACTCCAATGCGCTTGCTGCACGCCTGAGCGAGGTCATCTCAATGCCTGATACGCGCCACCAGATCGGACTTGAAGCACGGCGCCGCGCCCAAGCCGAATTTCGGAGTGCGCTTGTGACAAGAAACATCTGGGAATTTGTCAACAAGTCTCTCGAAAGGTCTACACCAAGTAACCCATAGTTGATTGGGTGCGCCACTTGGACACCAAGAACGAGCTCGGAGTTAATATAAGCTCCTACCATAGGGAGGATAAGTCGTGTCAAAGCGATCTCCCAACACTGAAGCTGTGGATGTGCTTCTTCCAGTACGGAGTCCGAACCACTCATGGCTTCGGCAGGCAATCGAAAGTGTCGTCGATCAGTCACTAGCCGTTAGAAACCTCGTCGTGGTTTTGCACCCTGCTGACATCGCAATTCGACCTATGATCGAGTCCTACCCAATATCAACCAAGATCGTTCTTACACCATGGGACTGCAACTTGCCCGAGGCACTGAACATCGGTCTCGCTGAGTGCGAATCACCGCTGGTTGCTCGTCTGGATCAAGACGATGTTTGCTGGCCTGAGCGGCTGGAACAACAAATTAATTTGTTGACGCACAGACCCGATGTGGCGGTTGTGGCAAGCCGCTACCGACTAATTGACTTCACTGGAGAGACGCTTCGATACTCGTTCCCATATCGAGACAGCGATTCAGTCCGCAGGGGGATGCGCTGGAAGTGCGTGATTGCTCACGCAGCCGCTACCTTCAGGCGGGAGCTTATTCTTGACCTTGACGGCTATAGGGTTGAAACTTCCGGTGCTGAAGACTACGACCTGTGGCTGAGAGTTCTACAAGAATGGGATATCGATGTAGTTGATTCACCACTGTTGGATTATCGAGTACATGAGAGTCAGATGAGCCGCTCACGGGCCTTGTCGACATCCACAAAGGCGGCGATCCTTGAATCTAGGCTTAGCCTCGCTAGGTCAAGGGGCGAGTCTCTAACGCTAGCGCGGCTGCGGCACCTCGTTTGGACCGCCAGACAAATCCCCCGGGACCGGCGAGGTTAGGGCTGTCATGCCTCCGCGCGTGTTCATCACTTCATCCGCCCTCCAAGGCACCGTTCAATTCGGGACACAGTTCCTGTGAAACCCGCCATCCATATTCAGCCACATGGTGGCATCGGGAACCAGTTGTTCCAATATGCAGTAGGGCGTCACCTTGCCCTCAGGAACCAGAGCGCGCTCCTTGTGGATCGTTCGTGGTTTCAGCCAGGGCTCGGGCGGGAATTTGGCCTTGGTCAATTCGAGTCTGTCTACGGTGACGATCCAACACGTGTGCCGAGTCGAGTCAGAAGGTCAACCTGGCGACTTGCGATGAAGGCTCCGCGGGCTTGTAACACGTTTCTACCGCATACCTATGTGGATTGCGGCGAAGCTTTCGACAAGCAGATCTTTTGTCAGTTGCCAGGAGTGCGTCTCATCGGCTATTTCCAATCTTGGCGCTACTTCTGGGATATCAGAAACGAATTGGCCGCCGAAATCTCCTCACTTCGAAGCCCTTCGCCCCAATTCATGCATTTGTCGGCGCGACTCAATGATGGGAGGCCTCGAGCCGCCGTGCACGTTCGTCGAGGTGATTTTCTTCGAGCAGGACACGCCACCTATCACTCCATAGTTCCCATTTCCTATTACGCAGAAGCTTTGAATCGGATTCCAATCGAGCCCGATTGGATAATCGAGTTTCACTCTGATGACCCGCAGCTTGTGAATGACTTACGGGAGAAGGCTGGCCTCCCGAATGAGTTCGTCAACATGGAAGACTTCACGCAGATTCTGCCCATAGAGCGGATATGGCTCATGGCACAGACCGATGCCATCATCGGCGCCAACAGTTCAATGAGCCTTTGGGCCGCCTACCTCAGCGCAGCACCCGGAAGAAATATCGTTTTTCCACTGAGCTGGTACACACATAGAACAATCGTTCCGTCCGATCGTTTCCTTCCAGACTGGCAACTGATCTAGTGCCGACCGCCCAGTTGTTGCAGTGCCTCTCAATGACCATGGACCTGCAACATCACTAGATCGGTTCGTCAGGAGGTGGGGCTCTCAACCAACAGACCCAGTCGCCCTTAGTGCCAGACAACCCTGATGTAGAGGACCACTCGACGAAGATTCGAAAAACTCGCGGTATCACCAAGAGGCCATCAATCGAATACCTTGCATCCACGTTTTCGGATGAGATCCCAGGATGTCCGCATGTGACAACATCCATGGTTACATAAGTCTCGGAAACTCCATAGACTCACGCCATGGACGATAGCTCGATTCCAGATGCATCCAGCGACAAAGACTACTGGCATCGTTTCTCAGATTTCTATGACCGTGTCATGCCTGACGCCGGGGTAACGAACATCTTGGAGTTTGGCGTCTTCCACGGAGAAAGCATTCGATGGTTGAGGCGCAAGTATCCGGCCGCACGAATAGTTGGTTTTGACATTCTTCCGACCCAAACTGAATGGCCCTTAGGTGATGGAATTTCATATCTCCAGGGTGACCAGGGGAATCCAGAGCTCATGGAAAAGCTCGTTTCCTCGTGCAGAGTTGAATTCGATCTGGTGATCGAAGACGGCAGCCACGAACCACCGCATCAAAGAGATGCGCTTCTCAGCACATTGCCGTACCTGGCCCCTGGAGCGTTGTTCATCCTGGAAGATGCCCACACATCATTTAGAGAGCTCCGGGATCACCGGGTGATCTCCGGTAGTCCTTACACGCGAAATGCGAGAGGTCGTGCAATCTTTACCGGGGTTTTTAGGCGTTTCCGGTCGCAGCCGCGGCATGTCAACCTTCTGACCTGCCTTCTTGCTATCGAACACGCGCGCGCCCTCGACCGAATGCTCACCGCGTCCGAAGTGACTGATATTTGTAATGCCGGTTTCATAACGCCTTCAGACCTTCAGGCATTGGATGCAAGGATTGAGTCTCTAGAGTTCTACCATCGGGTCTCGCTGCCAATCCAGTGTCATGGGTGCCGCGGATCTGACTTCCATTTCACATCAATGACCTGCATGTGTGGAATTGCCCTGCTTGACTACGACGACTCGATGACCGTGGCTATTCGAATGCTGTAGCACCACGGATAGCGAGCGCACGCTTGAGATGAGACTCTCCCTCCTCGACAGCATAAGTTCACGTCGGGTTGAAGGCAGTATTTCGGAAGAGCGCATCCGTGCCGTAATCTTGAACAAGTTGATACTGGTCGCCGAGGAGTCTTCGGATTTCGTCAAGGTCAGGTTCGTCTTGGTAGTAGGCAGTATCGCTGTATTCCGTGTAGAAGTAGCGCACCCGATCTTTGAAAGTAGATTTACCACCAATAATCAAGAAGTCCTCAGCGCCCTGAACGTCTGCCCACAGGAAGTCAATGCGCGGCACTTCATTCCTAACGCAATAGTCATCAAGAGTGACGACGGGTACAGGAATCTGCTGAGCTAGATCTATCTCTGGCCATTGGCTCTGCAGCACTTCAATGTTTGGTTGCTTGAGAGAAGAAGAGTAGATCGTCGACGTTTGATGAAAGGTTGCCTCTCCGGTGCTGGGGCCGATCGCCACTTGATTGACCCTTACTCGCGGATCACTCTTCAGGCGCAAGAGGGCGTCTCGATGCCGGGGATCTGGCTCAAAGCAGTGCAGTTCAAATTCCGACGAAGAGAACTCCTCCAGGAAACGCAGCGAGTCCAGTCCGTCCGCACTTCCAACCTCAAAGATGATGGGGTCTGGCCGTCCAGTAAGTTGACGAACTTCAACCATAGTGATTCCTGGCGACGGAGGCGTTCCCTGCATGACTCGCTTGATTCTTCGGGCGACACGACGAATCATTCTGTTACCTCCGATGGGCCATGTAGGGGCCTTTGAGACTACGCTCTGGAATGAGTCCTACCTTAGTAAACGTGTCTCGAGCCAAGGTTGAGGTGTAGATGGACATCTACCGTCGATTCCACGGGAGACCGCGAACTGACCACCCCCCAGAGGCGATCGAGGCACTTAAGCGGCTCGCTGTAACGAACCGTGATAGCACCTATGTTGATATCGGGGTTCGATACGGATACTCATCGGAAGCACTTCTACACAAGGCTGATGACAACAATAATCGTGTCGTAGGAATCGATATCGATCGTGTGAATATTCCACGAAAGCTTCTCAAGCGTGAACGGTACAACTTCAAAGAAGCTGACTCTGTTACTGCCGGTGTGCTTTGGGAGCCAGACGCGCCAGTCGCAATTCTCTTCATTGATGCAATCCATACTCGTGAGCAAGTTCTGGCGGAACTCTGGGCCTGGTATCCGCACCTCGAGCCCGGTGCAACGATTGTTTTTCACGACACACATTGGCCTGTGGATAAGCGGGAGATGTTCGCCGGTCGGCCACGCAGGCGCGTTGATGAGGCCGTAGTTGACTTCTTGGGACTTGAGTTCTTGCAGGCGACTTCAACACGCGACTTCAGTCTGAGTGTTATTCCTTCTGGATTCGGAATGACGCTTGTTCAACTCCGAGGGAAACCAGATCTCCTCGACAACGTAGATGATTGGGAATTTATCTTCTCCGAACGAGACGATATCCTGCGGACGCTCATGTCCGAGCAAGCTCGCCAGCAAATCGGCGCGCTCGAATCCGCCTCACTGCTCGCCTATAGATCCGCCGGCTGAAGGCTAGAGACAGCACCCCTGAAACAACTGTCAAGAGTGTTGAGACACTCATCCTGGACCGCTTAGACAGCACCTCGTACCAGCCTCGAGCAAGTCGAAAATCACCTTGACTGATGCAGATTCTCAAGGCGCCCAGGGGATCTACTCCTTCCTGGTTGCGCCAGGTGCACCACGTTCTCACTTCCCCCTTACCTCGAAGGTCTATAGATTTTTGGGCTTGCCCCGGCCAGATGTGTTCCCCGACGAGCTCCAAGCTGCCCCATGTCGGTACACCCAGAGACTCGCTCAGCCGAAGCCGGAGTTCGATATCGGCGTATAAGTTTGTTTGCATGCTTGGCAACTCACGGTGTCCCGACCACGCAATGGAAGATAGCCCTCCAAGTAGATTTATTCCCACGGATTCGAAAACCTGCTGCGCACTCGTTAGGTCTTGAAGCCGATTGCCGCAAGCATCGTCCGATTCCTGTAATGCCGTCGTATTCCCATGAGAGACGTCAGCTACTAGATGTACCGGTGACAAGATGACGAAATGATGATCCGCAACGACACGTGCGATGGTGCTCAGCGATTTGTCTGACGTGTAGCAGTCGTCCTGACAGAGTATATGATTGACCCCGTCACTCTGAAATAACAGTAAGAAATCAAGGTGCTCGCTGAGTGACTTCGCTGCTGAGCCGTCAACCACGCGTATACGGGGATCCCTCTTCAGATCCAGCATCACTGGTTCGTAATCAGGCGAAAGATCCTGTACTGAGATGATCCACTTCCACCCACTTGCGCGCTGGCGCAGCACACTGTCGCCACAGATTCGAAAAAGTTCGAGTGCTTGCCCAGATGGATCATAGAGAGGGGTAAGAATTCGTATAGTGGGAGACATCCTGCTACTCGGCATCAAGAACTAGATGCCTAAACCTCTCCGGCTGTTCTCGAATTAGGTGTGGAAAAGTGTCGTCTAGGGGCACGCGAGAAAACTTGGCGCCCCGACGAAAGAAGACATCACGCCCCCTGGAAATTCGCCTCTTAAGCGTTAGGCGAGTTCGCCAGTTGTTCAACTCTTGGTGAGCGTAGGCGTCGATTTTTGCCTGAGCCCGCTCCGCTGCGTCTGCATCATCCGGGCTACCACAGAATGAAAAATGCCAACCGCCATTGTCCATTCGCACAGACCCTGGGACACGATCCCGTTTACGTAGATCATCCAGGGTCAAGCCTTCTCCATTCAAAAGCTGACTCACTTTGAGTACTTTCGTGCCAAGCCACTTTGGCTCTCTAACTCCGGGAAATTCACCGGTGACAGACAGCAGTTTGCCGCCTACCTTCCTCAAGTTCACGTAGTAGTAAGACATATCTTGAGCCAAATGCACAAAATCCCACTCCCCTTCTGTAGCGAGGAGATTTTCAATTACCTCCCTACGAGGAATTTCGTCAACATCACTAAAGATCAAGATATCCGTAGGTGATGCAAGTGACAGAATCGCATCCCTGAGGTAGTTCCGCTGAAACCACTCAGCCTCAAAGGGGGTACCTGCAGGCGTTTCGTCGATTCGGCAAATGAATATCTTTTCCCTGTAGGCTTCAAATCTGTCAAGGTTGTCGCTTAGGTACATTGGCTTTTGATGGCCGGAGAATGTTGTGGTTGCCTCACCAACGACGAATACGTCTACCAGGTCTCCAATTTCGTGTAGTCGTATTTCAAGTAAGTCCAGCTCGTTAAAAAACGGAAATGCGTCTACGATCATCAATCCTGCCCTCCACGATCGCTTTTCGCGGAGCGAATCTCGCTTACCGGTGAGTCCGTGACACCGCTAACGCGCGTGGGACTTCCGATTGCCCAACCTCGCCAAGCGGGAGCTCGCTTACGAAGGCCAGTAATCGGGCTGCGCTTGTGATACCCGAACGTCCGGCTCTGGGTGAACGGGGGAACGCGCAACTCTCGTGAGAACCTCCCAGCGACTTTCGGCGGCGCAAACCGACACCCTTGGGCTTCGAATATATGCCGGTTGTGAACACAAATGTTTCCGTCTTCCGAATAGAAACCTGCATTCATGTGCTGATAGAACGACCCATGGTTGACTTCCCAAGGTACCTCCACTTTCGTGGGCACCAACAAGAGTCGTTTGCTGCGAAGACTGAAGCCACCATTTCCAACCTGCTGGTGATTGCCAAAAGGATCGATGTAGGCCGAGTCGCTGAGCGGCCAGGGAGCGCCAACGTAGTCAAAGTCTAGGAATTCATCGGACCAGCGCTCAGGATGGAGTACGTACCCATCCGCCTGAACCACAAGACAGAATTCAGTTTCGACATACGCCCACAGCTGGTACAGAACAAACCTGTTGTAGTCATCGATACTCGTAATCCGGTCAATTTCAACTACGTCAATCCCTCTTGGCACCGCTCTGGGAATATCGTGGGTGAGGAACAGAGATCTGCCAAACCCTACTCGTGACTGGCTAATGGCGAGAGCTGCCAGAGATCGGCGTATCTGAACTGACGATACGCAAACAAGCGTAACGTTCGAAAGCATCTACCGCCGCGCAATCAAGTGGTACGGAGAACGCAAGCGCTCTCTCAGACGGTCTCTCCAGTGGCTAGGTCTCATATCCTCAAGAGCACCCGTCTCAGCTTGGAGCGTATCTACAGGCTGGGAGGAGGCAATTTCGTTCGCGCACTCCGTGTATGTCAGGAGCGTGCCATCTCTGTCCAAGTAGTGAAACCGCGGTGTTCCAATTTCAGCAGTTGACCATTCAGAAGACTCCCCCATGTGATTCGACCAGTACTTGGGTGCGATAACGAATGGGTCATTTGGATTGAGGAACGCCGCCCACCAGGCGAAACTCGAATTTGAAATGATCAATTTCTTCGCACTAACCATGAGCCCAAAATCGTGTTCGATGGGACCTCCATGATGGTGGCTTGCCCTGTAAGGATCCCTGGTCTCGTCTGTGGAGACGATCTCGACATGCTCTGGAAGGAGTTCGCGTGCCACGTGAGGTTGATCGGTTACACACACAAATCTAGTTCGAATCTCAGAATTCTTCACATGGCTGATCGCATTTGCGTAGTACTCGGGTCCTAGAAATGCGTGTTGTACACCAGCAAAGTCACCGGCACGGACATGAATAACGCACGTTGAGTCGTCAAGTGCAACAACCTCGGAATCCACCTTGATCCAATGACGAATTGACTCTTCTCTCCCACTGATGTAGCGGTACGACTGGAAGGTGCCATCGATAAGTGTGTCGGCTGGGACACGCAAGAGGGCTTCGTCGAAACGCGATACATCGGTGTCTGACTCTCGAGAGAGCAACTTGCTTTCTCTCTTATAAAAGCGGAGTCCCTCGGGGAGGCGTCTTGGCTTGTTACCCTCTCGCGATTTTCCCTGAGCCTTCGCTGGAATCCCAAAGTCGAGGTCGATAAACGCTCTCCCCTTGAATCGTTCATGGCCAACTATGGAGAAGTCCAGACCCCTGGCTTCAGCAATGGACCGAGTAGCCGCATACGCCCACAGTTGATTTCCGAGACCTTGTCCCTCAAAGAACTCGGTCGCAACCAAGTGTGGACCCTTTGTCAGGAATCGCTGACCTGAGTCATTGAACTCACCTGCTACGTGAAGCCGGGAAACAACATCCGGGTCTACAGCCTCGGGATCGACCCACCAATCCTCAAACACATCATCTGGTCCCGTATTAGCGATTCCCGCACCTACTAGAGAGTAACCGTGATCCATCAGCAGTTCTCTCGACTGATCTCGAATCGCAACCTTCTCCTCGATGGGAACCGTTGGGTCGTAGAAGTCCGTTTCGTATGTAATGACCGAAAACCGAAACTCGTCCAAGGGGATCCGTTCAAGGCACCGTAGGCTCTGAATGCTTGGATCGATATCCACTTGAAGGTAGTCCAAGCGATCAGGCACCCCCGCATCTCGCAAGAGGCTTGAGTAATCAATTTGGAGAGCGTCGGCCCCCACGATTGTTGAATCCCTCTTTCGCGCGAACCGTCGCACAGATCTCGGGTTTATCTCGACCGAGATACCTCGCCAACCGAACTTCTTCTCGAGAAGATAGGTGTTGCTGATGAACATCGGATCTGATGCACCAATTTCGAGAAAAAAACCTTCCCTTTTACCCTGGAGAGCTGTCAAAACGAACATGTCCTGGAAGGCTTGCGAATAGTTTCGTGAAATTGACTCGAGTCCCGGAAATGGGACCTTCATTTGAAGACTCGATGAGTAGTACACGAAGACGCAACACTCCTAGCTAGCGTGAGGTGTCTTAGTCTAGGTGGCTGCCGTAACTAATCCATAAAGGCATTGGCGTGACCTCCAACGCTTACCATGAACAAGGAAGGGTACCGATGTCCTCGAGCCGGACAGACGGATCCAAGCGCGGCCCCGTAGGGGTCCCCCAGGTGTCAGCGCGCCTATTGGATTTACCCTGGCTCCGCAGCGCAATTGTCCTAGGTCCGGTTGCTCTTCAAGCCCTCTTGATCTACCGGCAAGTGCGCCACTGGGTGCCCGTGTGGGCCTGGTACCCAGATCCTGGCTACCAGTACTTGCTTGCGGGAGGCCAGATCGTTACAGGGGGCACGCCGCATCACAATGACCACCCGGGAACCTCTGCTCAGTGGATCATCGGGCTAGTTGAGTTTTTCACTCACGTTTTTGTTGGCAATGACTCCCTTCGGTTTGATCTAATCGCCAGGCCAGAGTTTTACGCACAGGTCGTGGGAGTCACGCTCGCGGCCTTGTATATCGCCGCCTTGGTCTTCTGCGGTATCCGTGTTCTGCGAGCTATGGGCTTGGTTCCAAGTCTCGTCCTTCAGATGATCCTCTTGTGGGGTCTACCCATCATGGATGTCGGCCGTTACCGCTTGATGCCCGAAACCATCGCTCTCTCCGCAGCGATCGCAACTGTTGGCGTTCTTGCACCTCGCTTGGCAGCATCCGAACGGCGCCTATCGACCCAAGGAATCCTGGCTCTGGGAATCCTTACTGCAATTGGCTTGACGTCCAAAATCCTGTTTGTACCCCTTGCTGTTGTCACACTCATCGTCCTAAATCGGCGCGAGTTGGTGCACTTCATCCTCATATCTGTCGTGAGCTGTGCAGTGATTCTGATACCCGTATACAGCCGCTTTGACTACATGAGAACTTGGTTTCTGGGCATATTGATCAACCCCGGTCGGCAGGGCCAACCCGGGGAACCGACGGATACTCTGCAGTCGGTCTCCCAGTCGCTAGTGATGCTGAACCTATCGGTGCGTTGGTTTGTACCGGTCAGTCTGATCATCATCTCAACAACCTGGGCCAGCGTGTTCGTGTATCGGCGGGTTACTGGACGTTGGCAATGGCGATCGCAACTAGCACTGACAGTTGGACTGATTCTGGTGCTGGCAGCGTCCACTAAAGAGGCAGAGATGCGCGACTTTCTCCTTGCCTTCCCGATTCTTGCGGCTATGAGTGCGCTCGGTATCTTTCTGATCGTCAACTGCTTGCGGTCTAGGTTGTGGAAGGCCTTCTTCGCAATCGCCTTCACTGCCCCCACAACTCTCCTAGCATTGCACGGATCGGTTGGTAGTGATTACAACTTCCAAGCAACAGTCGATCGAACCGGGCAAATCACGTCATCGATTGATGCGCTGGAAGCAACGACATCGTCTGGACGCTGGGGTCTCGGCTACAACGTTTGGACTCAAGCCAATGCGGTCTTGTTCGCGTTGCCCTGGCTGAACGGTGCCTATGGAGTTGAAGCTCGCTCACAGATTCCGGAGGACTTGTACTTTGACATTTGGTCTAGGGTCTTTATCGGGACAACGGAGAGTGGCGAAGTGCGGGTATTGGGCTGCCAGGAGACTCAGCGCTTACTGGAATCAGAGGAACTCGGAGTCATCGTTGAAACTCCGAATCATCTTGAGTTCGACTCGATGGGCACCTCAATTCTCCTGAAGAATGGGCTCGCCCGCATACGAGAGTTGTCAAACATTGGGCCATACACCGCCTATACGTTCACAGAGATCATCTGCTCTCCAGGGGGTGGCAATGACAGCTAGAGAATCTTTTTCTCAGGGCGAACCTCGAGGTCTCGATAATGCTCTAAAGACGATGCGAGAGTACTGTCAGGAGGATCCCAGGCGACTCTCACGGCTTCGCCGGAAGAACTCATACTTCCGATCAGAAGTCTCACGAATACTGAAGAGCCTCGTCCCGCGAGCGTCATCCGTACTTGATGTCGGCTGCGGCTCGGGAGACGCACTAGCCGCTCTAGAACCACGGCGAGGGTACGGGGTAGACATCGACTCGAGCGCCTGGAAACATGGAGCGAGCGATAGTCCCTCCTTACACTTCGAGGAGGCTAGTGCAGAAGAATGGGATCCGTCGGGTCAAACGTTTGACTACGTCGTGGCAAGTGGGCTCTTGGAGCATGTCTATGACATCGAGACCGTTCTTACGAAACTACGTGCCTGCTGCCATTCGGATTCCAGGGTCGTCATCGTCACTTACTCAAGGTTGTGGCAGCCGCTTCTTCGGTTGGCGGAACGTTTGGGCCTCAAAACGGACTACCCGATTCAAAACTGGATTCCCGTCTCGGAACTGGAGAACCTTGCAAAACAGAGTGGTTTGGAACGGATAACAAGTCGACCTGCTGTTCTGGCACCCATTCACATCCCTTTTGTTAGCAGATTCTTGAATCGATGGGTAGCTCCACTACCCCTCTTGAGGCATTTGGATTTTGTTCACGTAACGGTTTTGAGGCCAGCGCCGAGGGCCAAGCCCGTGGAAAGCGTCAGCATAATCATTCCCGCCCGCAATGAGGCTGGACATGTAGAGCCGCTCCTGGATCGGATCCCTAATTTGGCACCACGCCAAGAGGTGGTCTTCGTGGAAGGCAACTCAACGGACTCCACATGGGATGAAATTCAACGAGTTTGCGCACAGAGGAGCACGGACTTTCATAGCGACTTGATCGCTATTCAACAGCCAGGTGTCGGCAAAGGGGATGCTGTCCGGGCGGGATTTTCCATGTCTCAAGGAGATGTGCTCCTGATCCTGGATGCAGATATCTCTGTCCCTCCCGAGGAGCTACCCAAGTTTGTCCGGCTTCTTGCCTCGGGCGCTGCTGACTTCGCAAACGGCTCGCGTCTGGTGTATTCGATGGAAAGCGGCGCCATGCGGTTCTTGAATCTCCTGGGAAATCGGTTCTTCGGATCCCTTTTCACGTACCTCCTCGGACAACCGGTGCGTGACACCCTCTGCGGAACCAAGGTTCTGTGGCGCCGTGACTACGAAAACATTGCCGCTGGTCGAGAACGCTTCGGCCGACTTGATCCATTCGGGGACTTCGATCTGCTGTTTGGCGCAACGGCCCTAAACCTGCGCATAATGGATGTGCCCGTGCATTACCTAGCCAGGACATACGGAGAAACAAACATCTCTCGATTCCGTCACGGACTGCTCCTTTTGCGCATGAGTTGGTTGGCAGCGCGGCGAATTCGATTCGTCTAGGCGACTAGTAGAGTCCGGACCGATCTCAACCGATCTAATGTCTTCAAGGAGCCACCGTGACAGACCAGTCCATGGCCGTGGTTATCACTACAATTCAGGCACCTACGCGAGGTGTATCAGCCATCGCGAAGCAGGCACTTAGCGATGGGTTTTCCTTCATCGTGGTTGGTGACCGAAAGACCCCCGAAGGCTGGTCCTGTGAGGGAGCCACGTATCTGAGTTACTCGGAGCAAAGCAACCTGCCGTTCGAGATCGCTTCGTGCATTCCAGCCAACAGCTACGCGCGCAAGATGCTGGGATACCTGATTGCCGCACAACAGGGAGTTCGCTGGTTGCGTGAAACAGACGATGACAATCTTCCATACGACTCTTTCTTCGCCACTGCTCCCACATCAGTGAGAGGTCGTGCACCGCGCATGAATTGCGGCTGGATCAACGCCTACAGCTACTTCACGGACCGTTTCGTTTGGCCCCGTGGCTTTCCGCTTGGGCAATTGCATGAAGGACCAGTTGATTCTGGGGCAACTGACCCCACAGTTGTTGAATCTCCTCTCGTATTCCAGTCGCTGGCCGATGGGGACCCTGATGTTGACGCTATCTACCGAATGACAGCGCCGGACACCTCGGAAATCCTCTTCCAAGAACGTGGTGATCTCGTGTTGTCTGGGAAGACTTGGTGCCCATTCAATAGCCAGGCAACAACGTGGCCGTCGACTCTACTGCCGCTCATGTACCTGCCGTCCACATGTTCGTTCCGAATGACGGATATTTGGCGTTCCTTTATCGCGCAACGCCTTCTGAGGGGCTTGAACGGCAACTTAGTCTTCACATCCGCTACCGTGTACCAGGAACGAAATCAACACAACCTGCTGAATGATTTTGCCGATGAGATCGAGGGTTACCTCGGCTACGAGCGCTTCGTCTCCGTTCTGGAAGGCACACACATATCGGCGACTCGCGCCGGGCTACTGGAGGATATCTCGACGCTATACAACGCCCTCATAGCGGAGGGGTTCTTCTCGGAGGGTGAATCATTCACGCTTCAGGCATGGCTCACAGACATGCGTTCTTTCGGGTTTGGTGAATAGAGGTGCGGATATCACTCTGCCTCATGACGTGGAATGAATTGCACGGGTGCCAGCAGGTCATTCCTGCATTGCCCAGGGAGTGCTTCTCGGAGATCTTCGCCCTCGACGGGGGGAGTACAGATGGAACAGTTACGTTTCTAGAATCCCACGGAATTTCAGTGGTCAAACAGCGCAGAAAGTCATATAACGCTGCCTACGTCGAAGCCCTACAGCACTTTTCCGGTGACGCAATCGTGTTTTATCACCCTAAGGGAACAGTGGATGAGGCGTCTTTACCTCTGATCGCTGCCAAATTGGATCAAGGTTGTAACTTGGTTATTGCCTCACGCATGCTGCCCGAATCTCGGAATGAAGAGGACGATAGTTTGCTTCGCCATCGGAAGTGGTTCGGTCTTGGACTATCTCAAGTTGCCGCTCTTCGTTGGCGGAGCCAGA